>Ga0265296_1000106_pt1 | contig 166243 bp, 151 predicted proteins | sample MunlanPumphouse1_FD_189073 | JGI IMG/M metagenome (GOLD analysis project Ga0265296, IMG submission 189073) | Groundwater microbial communities from a municipal landfill in Southern Ontario, Canada - Pumphouse #1 | ecosystem: Environmental > Aquatic > Deep subsurface > Groundwater | place...
ATGACCACTCACGAGAACACTCGCTCCCGCCGCTACGATATCCTCGCTCATCACCGCTCCTCGCAAAGAGCGGCTATCAGCACCGCAAAGCAGCTTCCCGCAAGGCGGCCTTCAGGACACGGTTACGGTGACCGGTCGCCTCGACTGTTACATCCACACCCGCGCGAACCGCGCACCGAGGCCGGTCAGCAACTCATATTGCGACAATCCGCTGCGCGCGGCCGCCGATGGCAGGTCATAATCGATCGCAAGCCAGTCGCCCTCGCCGACCGCGCCGGCGTTGCTCGCATCGAAGGCGATGAGGTCCATCGAAACGCGGCCGATCAACGGCAGCGTATGTGCCTGCCATGTCGCACCGCCGCCCGTTCCGGCATGGCAGCGCAGATAGCCGTCGGCGTAACCCATATTGGCGACCGCGATCCGGCTATCGCGGCGTGCGGTCCAGGTCGCGCCATAACCTACCGTCTCGCCCTCGCGCACGGTGCGGACCTGCAGCACGCGCGCTTCGGGATAAACGACCTGGCGAATATGGCCTTCGGCTTCGCCGCGCGGCGTTCCGCCGTAAAGCGCAATGCCGGGGCGCGTCAGGTCGAACGCATAGTCGGGGCCAAGACAGATACCCGCGCTGTTGGCGAGGCTGTATCGCCGTGCAGGAATAGCCTGCCGGACTGCCTGAAACGCCGCCAATTGGCGCGCATTCTGGTCGCTGTCCTCGTCGGCCGACGCCAGATGGCTGAGCAGGGTTTCGATGAAAAGCTCATCGAGCGCGCCGCCCAAGGCTTCGTCGACGCACAGGCCGAGGCGGTTCATCCCGGTATCGATCATCACGTCGCACGGGCGCCCTTCCCCGGCTTCGCGCCAGCGCGCGACCTGTTCGAGGCTGTTCAGCACGGGGCGTACCGGGAGGGTGCGCGCGGCGACCATGTCGCTCGTCCCTGCGCCGTGCAGGACCGACAGCGATACACCTTCGGGCAAGGGCATCAACGCCGCCGCTTCGGCCCAGGTCGCGACGAAAAAATCGCGGCATCCCACAGCGGCAAGGTGCCGCATGACGCCGCGCGCGCCAAGGCTATAGCCGTCGGCCTTGATCGCGGCGCCGCACGCCGCGCCGCCGCTCTGCGCCGCCAGCCAGCGCCAGTTGGCGACGAGGGCGTGGCTGTCGAGACGGAGGCGGAGCGGCGACGGGACTTCGATCATGCCCTGCCCCTATACAGCTTCGCGCGCTGCGCCAATGGGGTGATCAGCGAGGCGCCGGCTTGTCCCACTGCCCTTCGACCGGGTCCTTGAGCATGAAGGCGGTCACGAGGAAAGCGACGAGCACCACGCCCCAGGTGTACCACAAGCCCGAATAGGCGTTGCCGGTCTTGGCGATGATGAAACTCGCGATCAGCGGGAGGAAACCGCCGAAATATCCCGTGCCCAGATGATAGGGGATCGACAGCGACGAATAGCGGACGTGCGGCGGGAACATCTCGGACAGCAGCGCCGCGACGGGGCCATAGGTGAAACCCGACAGCGCACTGAGGCCGAGCAAGGCGAGGAAGATCACGGCGATGCTGGCCGCACTCGGGATCTGTTTCGCGAAATCATAGCCCTTCGCCTCAAGCGCGGGCTGCAGCAGCGCGGGATCTTCGCTCGCGACTTCGCGGTCGCCGATGCGGATCTTGACGCTGTCGAAACCGCTCTCGGTCTGGGCGACCGTATAGGGAACGCCGAGTTTCGTCAGTTCGCCTAGCGTGCGGCCGCATGCGGTTTCCTGCTTCTGCGCGAAGGGGTCGAAGCTGCACTGCGAGCCGGTGACGGTCACCGGCGCGCGTTCGGCGGCGGCGGACAGCGCGGGGTTCGCGACGCTGCCCATCCACCAGAAGAGCGGGAACAGCAACACGAGCGTCGCCGCATAGCCCCAGACGATCGGCTTCTTGCGCCCGATGCGATCCGAGAGACGCCCCGCCCAGATGAAGAAGCCCATGCCGACCGCGGCGGCACAGCCGACGATGATTTCGGCGGCGGTATCCTCGACCTTCATCGGCCCTTTGAGGAATGATAGGCCCGAGAACATGGCGGTGTACCAGATGACGGTCAGGCCCGCGGCGATGCCGAACAGCGCGATGAAGATGCGGCGCGGATTGCCGGGGTAGGTGAAGCTTTCCTTGAGCGGGTTTTTCGCAAGCTCGCCCTGCTGCTTCATCGCCTGGAACACCGGGCTTTCGGATAGTTTGAGCCGCATCCAGAGCGAAATGACGAGCAGGATGATCGAAAGCAGGAAGGGCACGCGCCAGCCCCAGCTTTCCCAGACCGCGTCGGGCATCAGCGCCTTGCAGCCGAGCACGACGATCAAGCTGAGCACGAACCCGCCGACGACACTCGCCTGGATGAAGCTGGTATAGAAACCGCGCTTTCCGGGCGGCGAATGTTCGGCGACATAGACCGCTGCGCCGCCATATTCGCCGCCGAGCGCGAGGCCCTGGAGGATGCGGAGCAGGATGACGATGATCGGGGCGGCGATGCCGATGGTGGCGGCCGACGGGATCATGCCGACCCCGGCGGTCGCGATACCCATCAGGGTGACCGTGACGAGGAAGGTATATTTGCGCCCGAGCCGGTCGCCGAGGAAACCGAAGAGAACCGCGCCCAAGGGACGGAAACCGAAGCCGACCGCAAAGCCCGCCCAGACGAGCAGGGTTTCGAGCGTCGCATTGTCGCTGGGAAAGAAAGCCTTGCCGATGATCGCGGCGAGCGTGCCATAGATGAAAAAGTCATACCATTCGAACACCGTGCCTGCCGACGAGGCGGCGATGACCATGCGGATGTCTTTCGCGGTCGGTTCGTAAACGGCGCCTGCGGCAATGGCTTCGGTCATGAATCTTTGGCTCCCCCTTTTTCCGTTCGCATCGAGCGAAGTCGAGATGCCCCAAAGGCATGCGCAACCGAGGGGTGTCTCGACTTGAACGGGTTTGGGCCGGTGTAGCTGTCCCGCGCCGCCGTGCAAGCCTTCTTGGCGGCGGCATCGGAAGCTGGCAGGATGCCGCCATGCAGTTCATCGATCTTTCGATCCCGATCACCAACACCGTCGTATCGGACCCGCCGGTAATGCGCCCGAACATCACCTATATGACCCACGAAAATACGTGGGAGCAGATCGCGATGTTCTTTCCCGGGCTGACAAAGGAGGATCTGCCCGACGGCGAAGGCTGGGCGGTCGAGATGCTGTCGCTGAGCACCCACAACGGCACGCATATGGACGCGCCATGGCATTATCATTCGACCACCGACAGTGGCGCCTCGCCCGCCCCGTCGATCGACGAGGCGCCGCTCGACCTCTTCTTTCGTCCGGGGGTGAAGCTCGATTTTTCGGATCGTCCGCACGGCCATGTCGTCAGCGGCGCCGAGGTCGAGGCCGAGCTGGCGCGGATCGGGCATCGGCTCCAGCCGTTCGACATCGTGCTTGTCCAGTCGGGGGCGCTCTATGGCACCGACAATTTTACCGATCAGGGTTGCGGCATGGGCGCCGAGGCGACGCTGTATCTGACGGAACGCGGCGTGCAGGTGGTCGGCACCGACGCATGGAGCTGGGACGCGCCGTTCAGCCACACCGCGAAGCGCTGGGCCGAAACACGCGATCCGTCGATCATCTGGGAAGGTCATAAGGCGGGGCGCATCCGGCCCTATTACCAGATCGAAAAGCTGACCAATTTGGCGGCGATCCCCGCGACGGGCTTCACCTTCAGCTGCTTTCCGGTGAAGATCGAGCGTGCGAGCGCGGGGTGGATCCGCGCGGTGGCGATGGTGGACTAAAGGTTCACCGCCGCGAGCATCCACAATGTCCAGAGGCCGAGTATGAGCAATGTGCCAAAGGTCGCGGCGACACCGGCCTGGCGCCCCAGCGGGGCCTTCCCCGGTTCGGAAGGCGTGTAGAGCCCGATCTCATGTGCGACGCGGCCGATAAGGAAAATCGCGCCGATGACCATGAGCGCCATATGATTGGCGCGCGCCGTCTCCAGCAAGCCGAGCAGGATGATGGTGATCGGCGCATATTCGGCGAGATTGCCGTGGCTGCGGCTGGCGCTGATCAGCTTCGCATCGCCATGGTCGCCGAATGCGGCTTTCAGGCGTAGCCGCTGGCGCATCGTATCGATCGCGGTCGCAAGCAGCAGCAGCGCGCAAATGGCGGCCACGAACGCGGTTACCGGTAAAGTCATGATCCCTCTCCCCCTGTTTTCCGCGCCCAGCCTAGCCGGTCGTTCGCCGGTTGGCTATTCGCGTGGCTTGTTGCCCAGCTTGGCCTCCAGAAAGGCGAGGATGCGTGTCTCGACCGGCATGCGGCTGATGTTGCTGCCCAGGCTGACCGCGCCCATCGGATAGAAATGGCCGAAGCCCGGCACCCACGCGGTCTCGGCGGCGATGCCCTTGTCGGTCAGCGCCTTGACGACGAACCGCGTTCCCGACTGGATGCCCTCCAGATCGTTCTGGCCGACAAAGAAAAGCGCCGGGGGCATGCCGGCCTGGACGGTCTGGGAGGGGTTATAGCCGCCAACGGCGCCCGACAGCGCAAACACCGCCTTGACCGGCACGCCGATGCCATAAGCGGTGTTGAGCGCGGTGATCGCGCCTGCCGAAAAACCGCCGAGCGCGATGCGATCGGCGTCGACGCCGAACTTGCCTGCGTGACCCCGGACAAACTCGGTCGCCATCGCCATGTCGTCGGCGGCGGCGAGGATACTGCGCCAATATTGGTCGCGGGTCGCGTCGTCGAGCGGGGGCAGGCCCATCCGCTGGCGCACGATTTCGATGCGCGCGGTGCCAGCGGGTGACAGGTTCACCGACTTCGGGACCAGCTTCTTTTCATCGACCGGTTGCGCGAGGCCGGGGTCCTCCTGCGTCAGCCGATAATCGATCGAAAAGCAGGCATAGCCGCCCAGCGCGAAGCGGCGGCAATAATCGGCCATCGAGCTGTCCTGCGCGCCGTCCTCGGTGAAGCGCTCCTCGCCTTTGTCTCCGCGATGGAAGGCACCGCCGAACGCCATGATGACCGCGGGGCGGTTCGCCAGCGGCTTGCCGTCGGCGACGGGGCGATAGACGTCGAGCAGCAGGTCGCGCTCGCGCGGCCGATCCTTCGAGGCGTCTATCGGGGCGCGGCCGTAAACCACGTTGCGTGCGAGCTGGACGTCATATTCGCGCTGCGGTTCGACCTCAGCCGCAGCCGATATGGGCAGCAGCATCGCGCATGCAGCCGCAACGAAGGCGGCTTTCAGTGGATTCATCGTCCCTCTCCCCTGTTTCTTTGCGCCAGCCTAGCGGCGAAATGGGGCTGAGCAACAGACGAGACGATCAGAAGAGGCGCGAGCCGTTCGGAACCGGACGATCTGGCGCGAAGAGGATCACCGCGCCCGCCTCGTCGGCAAAGCCGAGCGTCAGCACTTCGGACATATATTTGCCGATCTGGCGCGGCGGGAAGTTGACGACGGCGGCGACCTGCCGCCCCGCAAGCTCTTCCAGCGCATAGCGGTCGACGATCTGCGCGCTGCTTTTCTTCACCCCGATCGGGGGGCCGAAGTCGATCTTCAGCTTGAATGCGGGCTTGCGCGCTTCGGGAAAGGGTTCGGCCTCGACGATCGTGCCGACGCGGATGTCGACGCGGAGGAAATCGTCGAAGCCGATCGCCTCCGCTGCCAGGGCATCCTGATTATGATTGACGTGCATGGCGTCATTCCATCTCGAGGATCACCGCATCGACCGCGAGGCTATCGCCTTGGGCCGCGTTGACGGTCTTCACCGTGCCCGATTTTTCGGCGCGGAGGATGTTTTCCATCTTCATCGCCTCGACCGTCGCGAGCGGCTGACCCGCCTCGACCTTGTCGCCCTCGCCAACATGCAGCGTGACGAGCAGGCCTGGCATCGGGCAGATGAGGAACTTCGACAAATCGGGCGGGATCTTTTCGATCATATGCTGGGTCAGCGGCGCGATATGCCACGGCAGCACGCGGACGTCATGGATGCGCCCGCGGGTGGTCATGCGCCAGCCGGTGCGGGTCTTCGCGACCTTTACCGCGAGTTCGGTTTCGTCGATTTCGGCGACGACGAGGCGGTCGCCCGGCGTATATTCGAGTGCGATGTCGATCCGGTCGCCCTCGACCTTGATATGCTTCTCGCCGACCTTGACCTTGTGCGCCGCGCCGTCGATCGACACCTGCCATTTGGCGGGCGGCTCGAGCCGGTCGCCAAGCTGGCCGTCGGTGCGGCGCGCACGATCGGCTTCGGCGCTCGCCATAAAGCCGGCGATCGCCGCGAGCGCGCGCGTGATCGTCGCGTCGGTCGGGGCGCCGTGGAAGCCTTCGGGATATTCCTCGGCGATGAAGCCCGTCGTCAGCTCGCCCGAGCGGAAGCGCGGGTGCTGCATGATCGCCGAGACGAAATCGATGTTATGGCCGAGCCCTTCGATCTCGAAGCGGTCGAGCGCCGCGACTTGCAGATCGGCGGCTTCGTCGCGTGTTTCGCCCCACGTCACCAGCTTGGCGATCATCGGGTCGTAGAAGATCGACACCTCGCCGCCCTCCTCGACCCCGGCATCGACGCGCACGCCGTCGACGCCGCGCGTGTCGCCTTCCCACGCGGGAACGGGGGTGCGGTAGCGTACGAGGCGCCCGGTCGAGGGCAGGAAGCCGCGGTACGGATCCTCGGCATAGACGCGGTTCTCGATCGCCCAGCCGTCGATCCCGATGTCGTCCTGCGTCATTGCAAGCTTTTCGCCCGCGGCGACGCGGATCATCTGTTCGACGAGGTCGATGCCGGTGATTGCCTCGGTCACCGGATGCTCGACTTGCAGGCGCGTGTTCATTTCGAGGAAATAGAAGCTCTCGCCCGTCGGATCGGCGCCCGACACGATCAACTCGACGGTGCCCGCGCTGTAATAGCCGACCGCCTTCGACAGCGCGACGCACTGCTCGCCCATCGCTTTGCGCATCTTTTCGGTGACGAAGGGCGACGGGGCTTCCTCGACCACCTTCTGATGGCGGCGCTGGATCGAGCACTCGCGCTCGTTGAGGTAGAGGACATTGCCGTGCTGGTCGCCGAGGATCTGGATCTCGATGTGGCGCGGGTTGAGGATGAATTTCTCGATGAAGACGCGGTCGTCGCCGAAGCTGCTCAGCCCCTCGCGCTTGGTCGCCTCGAAGCCTTCGCGGACGTCCTTTTCGTCGTAGGCGAGGCGCATGCCCTTGCCGCCGCCGCCTGCGGACGCCTTCATCATCACCGGATAGCCGACCTCGTTCGAGATGCGCACGGCATGCTCGGTGTCGTCGATCTCGCCGACGAAGCCCGGAACGACGTTCACCCCCGCTTCCTTCGCGAGCTTTTTCGACTCGATCTTGTCGCCCATCGCCGCGATCGCGTTCACCGGCGGGCCGATGAAGGCGATATTTTCCTTCGCGAGCGCCTCGGCGAAGCTGGTGCGTTCGGACAGGAAACCATAGCCCGGATGCACCGCTTCGGCGCCCGTCGCCTTGCACGCGGCGATGATCTTGTCGGCGATCAGATAGGATTCGGACGCGGGCGACGGCCCGATATGCACCGCCTCGTCGGCCATCTGCACGAACGGCGCGCGCACGTCGGCGTCCGAATAGACGGCGACGGTCGCGATGCCCATGCGCCGCGCGGTTTTGATGACGCGGCAGGCGATTTCGCCGCGATTGGCGATCAGGATTTTCTTGAACATGCCTCAATGATCCGTTCTATATTTGCTCAATATTTCTAGAAAATCGTCCTGCAACTCAGCCCAATCCTTGCCAAAATGCGCGCGACGGTGATCATTCGCGCAGAGCGCGATCACGTTGTGCATCTTGTCGGGGCCTTGTTCGCTCAAGCTGATTACATGGTGCGTCTCGAGATAGAGAGTTCCATCACGTTTCAAGAAGCCCGGCTCTTTGCACGATTCACAGATCCCGCCTGCTCTCGTCAAAACTAGATCACGCACTTTGGGGTCTCGCACATAGCTTCCCGCCATGCGCTTTCGGTACTCCGGATCGGCATTTCCGACGCTATCCTGATCGATATCATTAATCGCGGTGCTTGCTGCCCATCCCGACTCAGATGCTCGCTCGGCAACCACATTGGGCGGTATAGTTCCGACAATGGCGCCAACAAATCCAGCGCCGTGACGCTGAACGCGCATGTCCAATAGATAATCTTTTTCAAACGATTTACGCGTTCTGGGCGCGGCGTGAATATCAACGGCTCGGCACAGAATTCCATAGGCTGCGAAGCCTTCCTCTATGACGATATTGAGCACGGCGTTTAGCTCAGTGCGTCCGGGCTTTTTCTTCGTATCACCGTCTCTGGGCTTCCTCGTAAAGAGGTATCGACCAGAATCGATCTCATCTTCCCACACGGTGAAAAGAGCGAAGCGTTCCTCACGAGAGATTGCGCACCACGACCACGCCTTATTGTACAAAGGCGCTCCCAAACTCTCACAAAATCGGGAAAAAGATAGGCTCACTCCGCCGCTTCCATCCGCATCGGCTCTTCGCTCTCCATCGGGCGCAGACCCAGCTTCGCGAACAGCGCCGCGTCGGCATTGTCGCCGCGATTGCCGGTGGTGAGCAGCTTGTCGCCGGTGAAGATGCTGTTCGCGCCCGCCATGAAGCAGAGCGCCTGCGTCGCCTCCGACATGCTCTCGCGGCCCGCCGACAGGCGGACCATCGATTTGGGCATGGTGATGCGCGCGACCGCGATCGTACGGACGAACTCGATATCGTCGATCTTCGCGAGCGGCGTGTCGGCGAGCATGTCGCCGAGCACGGTGCCCTTCACCGGCACCAGCGCGTTGACGGGCACGCTTTCGGGATGGCGTTCGAGCGTCGCGAGCGCGTGGATGAAGCCGACGCGGTCCTGCCGGTTTTCACCCAGCCCGACGATGCCGCCCGAACAGACGTTGATCCCGGCGCTCCGGACTTCCTCGAGCGTGTCGAGGCGGTCCTGGAAGGTGCGGGTCGAGATGATATTCTCGTAATTCTCCGGGCTGGTGTCGATATTGTGGTTGTAATAATCGAGCCCCGCGACCGCGAGCGTCTGCGCCTGTTCCCTGGTCAGCATGCCCAGCGTCATGCAGGTTTCCATGCCCATCTGGCGCACGCCCTCGATCATCTCGACGATCGCCGGCATGTCGCGCTCCTTGGGGTTGCGCCATGCGGCGCCCATGCAGAAGCGCTTCGATCCCGAATCCTTCGCCTGCGCCGCCGCCTGCAGCACCGCGCGGACGTCCATCAGCTTGGTCGCCTTCAGCCCGCTGTCGGCGCTCTTGGACTGCGAGCAATAGCCGCAATCCTCGACGCAGCCGCCGGTCTTGATACTGAGCAATGTGCAAAGCTGGACTTGCCCATGCGCATGATGACGGCGGTGGACGCCCTGCGCCTCCCACATCAGTTCGTCGAACGGCAGGTCGAATAGCTGGGCGATTTCTTCGCGCGTCCAGTCGCGGCGACATTCGTCGTCGCGCCCCTGCGCAGGCAGGGGCCCATCTCCTGCCCTCGCAGCAAGCGTGGTGTCAGATGTAGGGACCGGGTGATGGGCCCCTGCCTTCGCAGGGGCACGGGTGGTATCGGTAGTCATGCAGCGTCCTCCAGGGGGGGCATATTGTGGCCGAGAAGGCGCAGCACATCGGCCGCGCATTCGACGACGTTGGAGCCGGGCCCATAAATGCCCTGCACCCCCGCGTCGCGCAGATATTGATAGTCCTGCGGCGGGATGACGCCGCCCGCGATCACCTTGATGTCGCCGCGCCCGGCCTCCTTCAGTTTGCCGATCAATTCGGGGATCAAGGTCTTGTGCCCGGCGGCGAGGCTCGACGCGCCGACGACATCGACGCCGCTTTCGAGCGCGAGCACGACAGTCTCGCCGGGTGTCTGGAATAGCGGCCCGGACACCACATCAAAGCCCATGTCGCCGAAGGCCGAGGCGATGACATTGGCGCCGCGGTCGTGCCCGTCCTGCCCCATCTTGGCGACGAGCAATTTGGGTTTGCGCCCCATGCGGCGCTCGACCGCCTTCACCCCGTCGAGCACTTGCTGCCAGCGGCTGTCGCCTTCGTAGGGCGCGGCGTAGACGCCCTTAACCGGGGTCGGCTGAGTGCCGTAACGGTCGAAGCTTTCCTCCATCGCCGACGAGATTTCACCGAGCGTCGCGCGGGCGCGGGCGGCTTCGACCGCAAGCGCGAGCAGGTTGTTCTCGATACTCGACGGCTGCGCCGCACCGTCGCGGAGTGCCCTGAGCGCCGCCGCACATGCCGCTTCATCACGCGACGCCTTGATGCGGTTGATCCGCGCGATCTGCCCTTCGCGCACCTTGGCGTTATCGACCTCGAGCGTTTCGAGCAGATCTTCGTCCTTCAGGCGATATTTGTTCACCCCGACGATCACATCGTCGCCGCGGTCGACGCGCGCCTGTCGCGCGGCGGCGGCGGTTTCGATCATCGCCTTGGGCCAGCCGGCCGCCACGGCCTTTGCCATGCCGCCTTCATTTTCGACGCGTTCGATGATCTCCCATGCCTTGTCGACCAGTTCCTGCGTCAGCGCCTCGACATAATAGGAACCGCCGAGCGGGTCGACGACCTTGGTCATCCCGGTCTCTTCCTGGATGACGATCTGGGTGTTGCGCGCGATGCGGGCGGAGAAGTCGGTCGGCAGCGCGATCGCTTCATCGAGCGCGTTGGTATGCAGCGACTGGGTGCCGCCGAGCATCGCCGCCATCGCCTCGATCGTCGTGCGCATGACATTGTTGTACGGGTCTTGCTCGGTGAGCGAGACCCCTGAGGTCTGGCAGTGGGTGCGCAGCATCTTCGAGCGCTCGTCCTTGGCGCCGAGGTTGGTCATCACGTGGTGCCACAGCACGCGCGCGGCGCGCAGCTTCGCAATCTCCATGAAGAAGTTCATGCCGATCGCGAAGAAGAACGACAGGCGCCCCGCGAACTTGTCGATGTCGAGGCCGCTCGCGACGCCGTAGCGCACATATTCGGCGCCATCGGCGATGGTGAAGGCCAACTCCTGCACCTGCGTCGCGCCGGCTTCCTGCATATGATAGCCCGAAATCGAGATGCTGTTGAATTTCGGCATCTCGCGCGACGTGTAGCCGAAGATGTCCGAGATGATCCGCATGCTCGGCTCGGGCGGGTAGATATAGGTGTTGCGGACCATGAACTCCTTGAGGATGTCGTTCTGGATCGTGCCGTCGAGCAATTTGCGGTCGACCCCCTGCTCCTCGCCCGCAACGATGAAGAAGGCGAGGATGGGGATCACCGCGCCGTTCATCGTCATCGACACCGACATCTGGTCGAGCGGAATGCCGTCGAACAGGATCTTCATATCCTCGACGCTGTCGATCGCGACTCCCGCCTTGCCGACGTCGCCGACGACGCGCGGATGGTCGCTGTCATAGCCGCGGTGCGTCGCGAGATCGAAGGCGACCGACAGCCCCTTCTGCCCCGCCGCGAGATTGCGGCGATAGAAAGCGTTCGATTCCTCGGCGGTCGAAAAGCCCGCATATTGCCGGATCGTCCACGGCCGCCCGGCATACATCGACGCGCGCACGCCGCGCGTGAAGGGCGCGAAACCGGGCAGGCCCGGGTCGGTCGTCACATCGTCGGCGGTGTAGAGCGGCTTGACGTCGATCCCCTCGGGCGTCGCCCAAGTCAGGTCCTTGCCCTTCACTTCCTTGTCGGCGGCGGCGGCCCATTGGCCCAGCGTTGGCTTGTCGGTCATTCTGCAATCCCTACTCCCCTCTCCCCTTGCGGGAGAGGGATGTGAAGACTTGGCGGCTTGCCGCCTAGTCGTAGCTGGGAGAGGGGTCGCGAGCCGCATGGTCGCCAACCAACCCCTCTCCAAGTTCCGGTAGGGGGACAGGTCCCCAACCTCCACTTTCCTCTCCCGCAAGGGGAGAGGAGAAAAATCAGTGCGCCGCTTTCGGCGTCTCCATAATCTCGGTCAGCACCCCGCCCATATCTTTGGGGTGGACGAAGAAGATCAGCGTCCCATGTGCCCCGATCCGCGGCTCCCCCAGCACGCGCTTGCCCAGCGCCTCGAACGCGGCCTTGGCGGCGTGAATGTCGGGCACCTCGTAACACATATGATGCTGCCCTCCTGCGGGGTTCTTTTGCAGGAAAGCCGCGATCGAGGTGTTACCGGGCAACGGCTCGACCAGCTCGATCTGGGTCCCGTTCAGCGCCCCATCGGCGCCCGGCGTATCGACAAAACACACTTTCACCCCCTGCTCGGGCAGGTCGAAAGGCTCATGGATTTTCGTCGCGCCCATCACGTCGCGGTAAAAGACGATGCTGTCGGCGATCGACGGCGTTGCGACGCCGATATGGTTGAGGCGACCTAGTTTCATTTCAAATCCAATCCGCAATCTGCATGCCAAGAATGACAAGCGCGCCGCTCATCACGGTAAGAAGGCCGGTTTCCAGCCAAAACGCCTGCGGCGCTTTTGCTCGGACTCTGCCGATGCGCGCCAGCGAGTTTTCGCCCGACATTATCGCTCGCAAATTCATGCCGAGCCCAAGCAGCCCGATGCCAATCGCGATATAAGCTCCGTATCCATCCATCAGCTCACTCACAGCGGAATATTGTCATGCTTCTTCCACGGGTTCTCCAACTGCTTGTTCCGCAGTTTCCTTAGCCCCACCGCGATCCGCTTGCGCGTATTATGCGGGTGGATGACCTCGTCGATATACCCCCGCGACGCCGCCACGAACGGATTGGCAAACCGGTCCTCATATTCCTTGGTGCGCTGCGCGATTTTTTCGGGGTCGCCGATGTCGCTGCGGAAGATGATTTCCACCGCGCCCTTCGCGCCCATCACCGCGATCTCGGCGGTCGGCCAGGCGTAGTTGAGGTCGCCGCGCAGATGCTTCGACGCCATCACGTCGTAGGCGCCGCCATAGGCTTTGCGCGTGATCACCGTAATCTTGGGCACCGTCGCCTCGGCATAGGCGAAGAGCAGCTTCGCGCCATGCTTGATGATGCCGTTATATTCTTGGCTCGTGCCGGGCAGGAAGCCGGGGACATCGACGAAGGTGATGATCGGGATTTCGAACGCGTCGCAGAAGCGGACGAAGCGCGCGGCTTTCTTCGACGAATTGATGTCGAGCACGCCCGCGAGCACGAGCGGCTGGTTCGCGACGATGCCGATCGTGCGCCCCTCGATGCGCCCGAAGCCGCAGATGATGTTCGCCGCATGCGCCGGCTGCACCTCGAAGAAATCGCCCTCGTCGACGGTCTTCCGGATCAGCTCGTGCATGTCGTACGGCTGGTTCGCATTGGGCGGGATCAGCGTGTCGAGGCTGGTATCGGTGCGGTCGTAGGGATCGCTCGTCGGGCGCGCCGGAACGCCGCTGCGGTTGTTTTCGGGCAGGTAATCGAAGAAATCGCGCGCCGCGAGCAGCGCCTCGATGTCATTCTCGAACGCGAGGTCGGCGACCGAGCTTTTGGTCGTGTGCGTGATCGCGCCGCCGAGTTCTTCCTGCGTCACAACCTCGTTGGTCACGGTCTTCACGACATCGGGGCCGGTGACGAACATGTACGAGCTGTCCTTCACCATGAAGATGAAGTCGGTCATCGCCGGCGAGTATACCGCGCCGCCCGCGCACGGCCCCATGATCAGGCTGATCTGCGGCACGACGCCCGATGCGAGCACGTTGCGCTGGAACACTTCGGCATAGCCGCCGAGCGAGGCGACGCCCTCCTGAATGCGCGCACCGCCGCTGTCGTTGAGGCCGATGATCGGCGCGCCGACCTTCATCGCATTGTCCATCACCTTCATGATCTTCTCGGCATGCCGCTCCGACAGCGAGCCGCCAAAGACGGTGAAATCCTGGCTGAAGACATAAACGAGACGGCCGTTGATCGTGCCCGACCCGGTGACGACGCCGTCGCCCGGAACAATCTGGTCCTGCATCCCGAAATCGGTGCAATTATGCTCGACATAGGTGTCGAGCTCTTCGAACGAACCCTCGTCGAGCAGCACGTCGAGCCGCTCGCGCGCGGTCAGCTTGCCCTTGGCGTGCTGCGCGTCGATGCGCTTCTGCCCGCCTCCGAGAGCGGCAGCGGCGCGGCGGCGTTCCATTTCGGCGATATTGGCGGACACTGGCTTCTCCATCGGAATTGGAAGGCGTCGTCTGCTCCGATTGCGCCGTCCACGCAAATGTGAATTTGCAAAGTTGTAAATTGTTACTTTGCAAATAGCCGTATATTGTCCGCTCAAACGTTTTAAGGGTGTCGAGACGTCGCAATACCCCTCCCTAACCCCCGCGGCGGCTCGACACCCATCGCAATGGAGCCCATTTCGATGGCACGGCATCGCATTTTCGCTGGAGCAAAACTCCGCGAACTCCGCATCGCGCGGGGCGCCAAACAAGCCGATTTTGCGGGCGGGCTCGGCATTTCCGTTTCCTACCTCAGCCAGATCGAGCATGACGACCGCCCGCTCACGCCGGCGCTGCTCGACAAGCTGCAAAAGCTGTTTCCGCTGGAATGGGAAGAAGTCGCGGCGGACGCCGGCGACCGCCGCGCGGGAGCGCTGCGCGAAGCTGCGGCGGACCCGCTCTTCGCGGCGTCGCCGCTTGCCCCCGAACAGCTCGAACGCGCCGCGCTGCAACAGCCCGGGCTCGCCGACCAGTTCGTCGCGCTCCACGCCGCCTATCGCCGCGCGGGGCAGCGATTGCAGATCATCGACGAGGCGCTGACCGGCGGCACCGCCGAGGGCAGCCGCCTGCCATGGGAAGAGGTGCGCGACTGGTTTCACGACGCGGGCAATTATGTCGACAGCATCGACCGCGCGGCGGAGGCGCTGGCGGGCCAGCTGCGTGGGCGAGACCCCTCGCCGTCCGTCGAAACGATCGAGCGCCGGCTGCGCGATGCGCTCGGCATTTCGATCGTCTATGGCCAGACGCAGGCGCTGCGCGATTTCGATGCGACGATGCGGCATCTGGTGATCGATCCATCGCAGCCTGCCGAAAGTCGGCGCTTTCAGCTCGCGCACCAACTCGCCGCGCTCGCGCTGGCGAACGAGATCGCGGCGGTCGTCGAGGCATCGCCGCTGCGCACCGCAGCGGCGCGGCAACTGCTTCACGTCGGGCTTGCCAACTATGCCGCGGGCGCGGTGCTCATGCCCTATGCGCCCTTCCGCGCCAGCGCGCGCGCGGTGCGGCACGACATCGACCGGCTACGGATGCAATATGGCGTCAGCTTCGAACAGGCGTGCCACCGCCTCTCGACGCTCCAGCGCCCCGGCGCGCGCGGTATCCCGATGTTCTTCTGCCGCGTCGACATGGCGGGCAATATCACCAAGCGGCATTCGGCCACGCGGTTGCAATTTGCGCGCTTCGGCGGCGCCTGCCCGCTGTGGATCGTCCACGAAGCCGCCGCCATCCCCGATCGCATCCTGTTCCAGCTTGCCGAGACGCCCGACGGCCTGCGCTATGTGTCGATGGCGAAGGGGCTGGTGAAGCCGTCGGGCAGCTATGCGCGCAGCCCGCGCCGCTACGCCGTCGCGCTGGGCTGCGAGGCGCAATATGCGGGCGATTTCGTCTATGCCGACGGCGTCGATGTCGCCGCGCCGCAGGCGGCGACGCGGATCGGCCTGTCGTGCCGCATCTGTCCGCGCGACGATTGCGACCAGCGTGCCTTTCCCCCGAGCGACCGTCCGATCCTGGTCGACCCTGACCGGCGGGATGTGGTGCCGTACCGGATCGGGTGATCTTCTCCCCTCCCGCTTGCGGGAGGGGTCGGGGGTGCGCAACAACGGCACGGCCATGCCCACCCCGCTGCGACTAGCGAGCAGGCTCGCAAGTCTCGCTGCCCCTCCCGTAAACGGGAGGGGAACTAATTACACCCTCACGATCCCCCGTTCGATCAAACTATGCGCCGTCGCGAGGATCGCCTCCTCGGGCGGGCGCATCGTCCAGCCCAATGTCTTGATCGCATGGCTGCTGTCGCCGCCGCGGACATTGCCGAGTTCGGCGACGAGCTGCTTGAGCTCGGGCCGCACCAGCGCGAACAGTTTGAGCAGCCAGTCGGGCATCTTCCGCTTCGGCACGTTCCGTGCTTGCTCGCCAAGGTTCGCGTGCAGCAGGTTCGCGACATCGATCATCTTCAGGAACGGGCCTGAACAGACATAGCGTTCATCGTGAATGCCCGGCGCGGTCAGCGCGCGATAATGGAGATCCGCGACGTCGCGGACGTCGATGATCCCGAAACCGATGTCGGGGCACATTGGGACCTTTCCCTCGAGCAATTGCTTCACCAGCTCGATCGAGGTCGAGAGGTCGTCCGACAGCAACGGCCCGAACACCGCGGCGGGATTGACCGAAGCGAATTCCATGCCTCCGCCCTCCATCCTCGCCCAGTCGCGCGCGGCGCGCTCGGCGACGGTCTTCGAGCGCGGATACGGCATGACCTCGGGGTTATCGAGATTGGTCCAGTCGGCTTCGCTATAGATGTCGCGGCCCTTGCCATGACCATAAGCGATCGCCGCCATCGACGAGGTCAGGACGAAGCGCTTGACCCCCGCCGCCTTGGCAAAGCGCAACGCACGGAGCGCGCCCTCGCGCGCCGGGACAACCAGCTCGTCGGCATGTTTCGGCACGTCGAGCGGAAAGGGCGACGCGACATGCGCGACATGGCTGCATCCCGCCATCGCCTCGGCCCAGCCGGCGTCATTTTCGAGGTCGGCGGCGAAGAAGCGCAGCCTGGCGTTGTCGACGCCCAGCCAGCCGCGCACCTCGGCTTCGCGTTTCAGGCTGCGGACCGTCGTGTGCACGGTCCAGCCATTGTCGATCAACTGCCGGATCAGGAAGCCCGCGATATAACCGCTGCCCCCGGTGACCAATGCCGTTCCCGCCATGCGCTCCTCCTCTCGCCTGTTATGCGGGCAAGATAGCGCATGCCGGTTGCAGGCCGAAACCTTATTTCAGCAGCACCAATTCCTCGGCCATGCTCGGGTGGAGCGCAACGGTGGCGTCGAAATCGGCCTTCGTCAGCCCCGCCTTCACCGCGATCGCCGCCGCCTGCAGGATTTCGGGCGCGTCGGGGCCGATCATGTGCAGGCCGACGACCTGGTCGGTCGCGGCGTTGACGATCATCTTGTACAGCGCGCGCTCGTTGCGCCCCGCGAGGACATTTTTCATCGCACGGAAGTCGCTGGTGTAGACGCGGATCGAGCCGAGCTTGTTGCGCGCCTCGGCCTCGGTCATCCCGACCGCGCCGATCGGCGGGTGGCTGAACACCGCGCTCGGCACATTGGCATAGTCGACGACGGTCGGCTTGCCGCCGAACACCGAGTCCGCGAACGCCTGGCCTTCGCGGATCGCCACCGGCGTCAGCTGGATGCGGTTGGTGACGTCGCCGACGGCATAGATGCTTGGCACCGACGATTGGTTCGTCTCGTCGACCTTGATCGCGCCGTCCTTGTCGAGTTCGACGCCGACCTCTTCGAGCCCGAGCCCCTTGCTGTTGGGGACGCGCCCCGCGGCGACGAGCACCGCATCGGCCTGGATCGGGTCGCAGCCTTCGAGATGGACGGTCAACGAGCTGTCGTCATTCTTGTCGATCGACTGGAAGGGCGCGTTGAACTTGAACTCGATTCCCTTGGTCATCGAAATCTGGAGCAGCCGGTCACGGATCTGCTCGTCATAGCCGCGCAGGATCGTGTCGCCGCGATTGACGATCGTCACCTTGCTGCCGAATTCGTTGAAGATGCCGGCGAATTCATTGGCGATATAGCCGCCACCCGCGATCACGACGCGCTTCGGCAGCGTTTCGAGGTGGAAGACCTCGTTAGACGTGATCGCATATTTGCTGCCCGGAAATTCAGGGACGTGCGGCCAGCCGCCGGTCGCGATCAAAATCCGTTCGGCGCTGATTTCCTGCCCATCGGCGAGGCGGACCTTCTGCGGGCCGATGACGGTCGCGCGGGTCTTGAACAACGTGACCTTGTGATTGTCGAGCGTCTGGCCATAGAGGCCCTCGAGCCGGTCGACCTCGGCGAGCACATTGTCGCGGAGGCGATTCCAGTCGAACTTGCAGTCGGGAACGTCCCAGCCGAATTTGCGCGCGTCCTTCAGATCCTCGGCGAAATGCGCACCGTAAACGAGCAGCTTCTTGGGCACGCAGCCGCGGATGACGCAGGTGCCGCCGACGCGATATTCCTCCGCCAGCGCGACGCGCGCACCGTGCGATGCGGCGATCCGCGAGGCGCGAACCCCGCCCGACCCGGCGCCGATGACAAACAGGTCGAAATCAAACTCGCTCATTCAAAACCCCTGATCTTTATGGTCGCGTGCAGTTCGCGTCGGCCGCCTATGTGGTTACCCCCGCCCGCGATGCCAATCGAATTTTGCGGTTACAGTGATGGAGCGGTGGCTCCGTCGAATAAATAGGGACTGTCCCTATTTATTCGACTGCTGGCCTATTCTCCCAACGCCGCCTGCATCAGTGCGCGCGTCGCCGGATCGAACTCGACCGTCCCTTCGGCAAGCCCTTTCGCCATTTCCTTGCCCAGCTCGACCCCGAACTGATCGAACGGATTGATGCCGAGCAGCACGGCGTTGGCGAACACGCGATGCTCGTAAAAGGCGATCAGCGCGCCGAGGCTGCGCGGCGTGACCTGGTCGAGCAGGATCGTCGTCGACGGACGGTCGCCGGGATAATTGCGCGCGCCATCCTCGCTCGCGCGCCCCGTCATCAACGCCGCGCCCTGCGCGATACAGTTCGCGACGAGCGTTTCGTGATGCGCATCGTCGAGCAGATGGTCGGGCTCGCGCGCGACGACGAACTCGACCGGGGTCAGGTGCGTCCCCTGGTGAAGCAGCTGGAACACCGCATGCTGGGCATCGGTGCCGACGCCGCCCCAGGTGATCGGCGCGCTCTCGCGCCCGACCGGCTGGCCATTGAGGGTGACCGACTTGCCGTTCGATTCCATTTCGAGCTGTTGCAGATAGTCGGGAAGCAGCCGCAGCCGCTCGTCATAGGCAAAGACCGCGCGCGTCTGGCAGCCGAGCCGGTTCGCATAGATCTGGTCGGCGAAGGCCGCGAGCAGGCAGATATTGTCGGCGCCGTCGGCCAGCCGGAAATGGCGGTCCATTTCGGCCGCGCCCTCAAGCAGGTCGGCAAAAGCGTCCCAGCCGAGCGCGAGCGCGGCGGGAAAGCCGATCGACGACCAGAGCGAATAGCGCCCGCCAACGCTTTCGTTGAACGGCAGGATGCGCGTTTCGTCGATGCCCCACTCGATCGCGCGTTCGGGCTTCGCGGTCAGCGCGATGAAGCGGCCGAGCGGGTCGGCGACCCCGGCTTCTTCGAGCCAGAGCAGCGCCGAATTGGCGTTGAGCAAGGTTTCGGTCGTGGTGAAGGTTTTCGAGGCGACCGCGACCAGCGTATGTTCGGGGCTGAACTTGGCGAACACCTCGTCGAGCGCGGCGCCGTCAACGTTCGACACCACCGCGACGTCATAACGGTCGCTGTGACGGCCGATCGCGTCGATGAGCAGGTCGGGACCGAGCGCAGATCCGCCGATGCCGATGTGGAGCAGGTGCCGGATCTCGCCGAACGCACCCGCCTCGATCGCATCGATCATCATCCGCATCCGCTGGTGCAACGCCTGCGCGGCATGGACCGACTCCGGCGCGCCGTCGCCGCGTTCGGCGCTATGCTCGGCGGCGCGGTCTTCGGTCGGATTGGCGATGCCGCCCGAGAAGAGCGTCTTGCGGCGCCCGTCGAAATCCTGGGCATCGGCAAGACCCGAGAGAATGTCGACAGCCGGGCCGTCGAGATGCGTCTTGGCGAAATCGAAGCGGATGTCGGCGACGCTCCGCACCAGCGCCTGCAGGCGCGTTTCGGGGTCGGCGGCGACCAGATCGGTCAGCTTCTGCGGCTGCCAGTTCGAAAGGGCCTGCCAGGCGTCGGATGCGGTTGTCATGGAAACTTCCTTAGTTTTCCGTTCGTGTCGAGCGAAGTCGAGACACCCCGAGGTGTAGCGCCACGCCGGTGGGTATCTCGACTTCGCTCGATACGAACGGGAGGAGATGTCGGCTCTTCTCTAAGCCTGCCGTCCCCCGCGCGCCAGTGTCGTCCACCGATATTTGCTTGACGTGGCAACCTATTCATCGCCAATGCGCGGCATGACCAATGCCAGCTTTACCGCCGATGTGACGCCCCCGACCGGACCCGCGCCGTCGTCCCCGACCCCGGCACCGGTGTCCGCCAAGGAAGAGGCGGTCGACACCGTCCGTTTCCTCGCGCTGCTCGCGATCGCCGTGCTGATTTTCCGCAGCTTTTTCCTGTCGCCGTTCAACATCCCGTCGGAATCAATGCAGCCGCGGCTGCTCATCGGCGACTATCTGCTCGTCAACAAAATGGCCTATGGCTATTCGAAATACAGCCTGCCGTTCAGCGCGCCGCTGATCCCGGGCCGGATTTTCGCACGCACCCCCGAACGCGGCGACGTCGTCGTGTTCAAGGCGCCGCCGGTCGCCGACAATGATTATATCAAGCGCGTCATCGGCGTGCCCGGCGACAGCGTGCAGGTGAAAGAGGGCATCGTCTGGCTGAACGGCAAACCGCTGAAGCGCGAAGCCATCGCCGATTTCGTGATCCCGGTGACCCCGAACATGGTCGAAGCCTCGCGCATGACGGGCACCCTGCCCTGCTATTCGCCCGAGTTCGAGGAAGTCGCCGCCGACGGCCAGCGCCAGTGCCGCTACAAGCAGTTCAAGGAAACGCTGCCGAGCGGCAAAAGCTATAACATCCTCGACATCACGACAATCCCCGAGGACAACACCCCGCTCGTCGTCGTGCCCGAAGGCCATCTGTTCCTGATGGGCGACAACCGCGACCGCAGCGCCGACAGCCGTTTTCCCGCGATGGAAAATCAGGGCATCGGGCTGGTGCCCGAGGAAAATCTGGTCGGCCACGCGCTGGTCGGCATGTTCTCGACCGACGGATCGGCGAGCTGGATCAATCCGATCAGCTGGTTCACCGCAGCGCGCTGGGGCCGTATCGGGGACGGTTTTTGAACGATCCGCTTAACACCGGGGCGCTCGCCGAGATCATCGGCTGCACCCCGGATGACCCGGCGCTCTACGATCTGGCGCTGACGCATGGCAGCACCGGGCGCGCCGATTATCAGCGGCTTGAATTCCTCGGCGACCGCGTGCTCGGGCTCGTCATCGCCTCCGAACTCTACACGCGCTTTCCCACCGCGAGCGAGGGCGAGATGTCGTCGAGGCTGCATGTACTTGCGTCGGGCGCGACCTGCGCCGCGATCGCGCAGCGGCTGAAGCTCACCGACCTCGTCCGTTTTGGCGCGCAAGCGCGCAACGATGGCGGGCGTTATAGCGACAATATCGCCGCCGACGCGATCGAGGCGCTGATCGGCGCGCTGTACCTAGACCAGGGCGCCGACGCCGCGCGCCGCTTCATCCTGACCCATTGGGGCGAGATGATCGACGGACAAGCGGCGGCGCCAAAACATCCAAAGGCGGCGCTGCAGGAATGGGCGCTTGCGCGCAAACGCCGCCCGCCCGAATATGAAATCATCGCGCGCGAAGGCCCCGACCATGCACCGCGCTTTCGGATTGCGGTCAGTATCGGCAAGCTCGCGCGCGCCGAAGCCGAAGGCGCATCAAAACAGGCGGCCGAAAAAGCCGCAGCGGCGGCCCTGCTCGCCGAACTCGAAGGAATGAAGCTATGACCCACCGTTGCGGATTTGTCGCCGTCGTCGGCGCGCCCAACGCGGGCAAATCGACCATCGTCAACGCGCTCGTCGGACAGAAGGTCGCGATCGTCAGCCCGAAGGCGCAGACGACGCGCACGCGGTTGATGGGCGTCGCGATGGACGGCGACACGCAGATCGTGCTGATCGACACACCGGGCATCTTTGCCCCCACCCGCCGGCTCGACCGCGCGATGGTCGCCGCCGCGTGGAACAGCCTCGACCAGGCTGAGGCGATCCTCGTGATGATCGACGCCGCGGCGAAGCTCGGCGAACGCGCCGAGCGCGTGCTGCAGGGGATCGAGGGGCGGCCCGAGAAGAAATTCCTCGTCCTCAACAAGGTCGATCTGACCAAGAAGGACAAATTGCTGACGATCGCGACGCAGCTCAACGAGCGGGTCAAATTCGACGAAACCTTTTTCATCTCGGCGAGCACCGGTGACGGGGTTCCCGAACTCAAGGCGCATCTCGCCAAACTGATGCCCGAGGGGCATTGGCATTTCCCCGAGGACGAGGTCAGCGACGCCCCCGAACGCATGCTCGCGGCCGAAATCACGCGCGAGCAGCTCTATCGCCAACTCCACGAGGAACTGCCCTACCAGTCGACGGTCGAGACCGAGAAATTCACGACGCGCCCCGACGGCAGCGCCGAAATCCACCAGCAGATTCTCGTCGCGCGCGACAACCAGCGCGCGATCATCCTCGGCCACAAAGGCGAACGGATCAAGGAGATCGGCAGCAAGTCGCGCGCCGAGCTGACCGAACTCCTGGGCCGCAAGGTGCATCTGTTCCTGCACGTCAAGGTCAAGGCGAATTGGGACGAGGATCGCGGCGTGTACCGCGACATGGGGCTCGACTGGGTCGACTGAGCCTTTCTCGTCATTCCCGCCTTCGCGGGAATGACGAATAGAGGAGTTAAATCCGCCGACAATCGTTCGGCGGCGGGTTGCCGTCGAAGCGCGAGGTGATCCAGCCGATCGTTTCCTGCGCACTCTCGCGCGCCGCATCGACATGACCGCCCGTCATTTCGATCCAGCGCAGTGCGGTTCCTCGCCGACAGACGGCTTTGGCAAATTTGCGCGTGACGGCGGGTGCGATGATCGTGTCCTCGCTGCTTTGCGCGATCAGCAGCGGTCCCGGCACGCGCGCGGCGTCGATGCTGTTGGTGCGGGCGAAGCTGCCCCATGGTTCGATCTTGGCGATATCCTTGTTCTTCGTGGCGCGAACGATGGTCAGGACACCAAGGATCATGCCGAACTTCGGCTTCTTCTCGAGGCTGATACAATTATTCTCGGCGAGCCGGCGGATGATGCCCTGGTTCGTGCGGTTGGCGATGCTGTCCATCGAGAAGCCGTAGAGCGTCGACCAGCTGTGCAGCGTGAAGGACAAGAGCAGTGCGCGCGCATTCTTGTCACTGCCTTCGCGCAGATTGGCGGCGAGATCGGTGGGCGGGGCGGCCGCCGCGGTCGCTATGAGCCGCAAATCGGGGGCATAGGAACGCGCCGCGATTGCGGTCCAGAGCGCCGCATGGCCGCCCTGCGATTCGCCCCAGACCGCAAAGTCGCTGCCGGCCGCGGCGCCGGGAATTTCGCGCGCCGCCCGCACGCCGTCGAGGACCGACTGCGCGGTGTCCGGGCCGACGAGGAACGGATGCATCGAGGGGTTGGCGAGGCCGATATAATCGGGCGCGACGACGACATAACCGCTGCGCACCGCGTCGATCGCCGCGGTGGCGGCGAAGAAATTCGGGCTGAGCGACGGCGCGCATTTCTCGGCGACGCCCCAGGCGCCGTGGGTCCAGGCGATCACGCGACGCGGACGCGGCGGGATCGCCTCCATCGGCGCAGCGACAATGCCGGTGACGGCGAAGCGCGTTCCGTTTCCGTTGGTGGTCCAATATTGCACGCGCCACGCCTGTACGCCCGGGGGAGTATCTGCGATCGGATCCGCGGAAATCAGGTATCGCGATGGCTGCGCCCCGGCGGGCAAAGAAAAAACCGACAGGATGGTGAGCAGGACGGCGGCAAGCAGGTGGCGCATGGACAGTCTCCCGGTTACGCCATCCCTATCATGGGTTTGCGGCGTCGCAAACGCCGCGCGTTAAGCTTCTCCAAACTTCGTCATTCCCGCGAAAGCGGGAACCCAGCGAGCAACCCTTGCAACTGGGTTCCCGCTTTCGCGGGAATGACGAGATAAAGGGACAAGCCCCTGTCGGCCTGTCCCTACTCCGCCGCCTTCTTCTTCGCCGGAGCCTTCTTTGCAGGCGTTTTCTTTGCGGCGGCTTTCTTCGCTGCGGCCTTCTTCGGCGCCGCCTTCTTCTTGCCCTTCGCCGACCCCTTTGCCGCGCGCGCGTCGATCAGCGCGATCGCTTCTTCGAGCGTCAGCGTCGCCGGATCGGCGCTCTTGGGCAGCGTCGCATTGGTCGCCCCGTCGGTGACATAAGGACCGAAGCGCCCTTCCATCAGCTTCATCTCGCCGCCGCTCGTCGGATGCGGGCCGAAGGTGTTGAGCGGTTCGGCCTTCGTGCGCCCGCGCCCACCGCCCGCGGCGGCTTCAGCGATGCGGACGACAGCGGCGTTCATGCCGATGTCGAAGATTTCGGCGGTGCCCGTCAGCTTCGCATATTTGCCGTCGTGGAGCAGATAGGGGCCATAGCGCCCCAGCCCCGCCATGATGACATTGCCGCTTTCCGGATGCGTCCCGACCTCGCGCGGCAGGCTCAGCAGCCGCAGCGCATAATCGATATCGAAATCCTCGCCCGGAATATCCTTCGGGATCGACGATCGTTTCGCCTCCTTGCCGTCGCCGAGCTGGATATAGGGGCCGAAGCGCCCGCTGCGCTTGGTAACCTCCAGCCCGGACTCGGGATCGGTGCCCATCGTCTCGGGGCCGGTATCGGCACCGTCACTGCCGCCCGGCTGCGCAAATTTCCGCGTATATTTGCAGTCGGGGTAATTGCTGCACGCGATGAACGGTCCGAACTTGCCGCCGCGCAGCGCCAGTTTGCCGGTGCCGCAATTGGGGCAGATGCGCGGGTCGCTGCCGTCGCCCTTGTCCGGGAAAAGATAGGGGCCGAGGAATTCGTCGAGCGCCGCGGTGATCTCCGACGGCTTTTGCTCCATCACCTCGCCGGTGCGCGGCTTGAAATCGCGCCAGAAGCGTTCGAGGACCGCCTGCCACTGCGCGCGGCCGCCCGACACGTCGTCGAGCTCTTCCTCGAGGCCCGCAGTGTAATCATATTCGACATAGCGCGCAAAAAAGCGTTCGAGGAACGCCGTCAACAACCGCCCGCTTTCTTCCGGAATGAAGCGATTCTTCTCGACCGTCACATAGGCGCGATCCTTCAGAACCTGCAGGATCGCCGCCCATGTCGATGGGCGTCCGATCCCCAGCTCTTCCATCTTCTTGACCATGCTGGCTTCGGAATAGCGCGGCGGCGGCTGGGTTTCGTGGCTTTCGACCTCGACGCCCGTCTTCGCGGGCGCATCGCCCTTGGCCATTGCGGGCAGCAGGCGTGCGTCGTCATCGTCGTTGCTGTCATCGCGGCCTTCGTCATACAGCGCGAGAAAGCCGGGGAATTTGATGACCTGCCCGGTGGCGCGCATCATCGTTTTTCCGGTGCCGTCGGTCAGGTCGATGCTGGTCCGCTCGAGCCGCGCCGATGCCATCTGGCTCGCCATCGCGCGCTTCCAGATCAGTTCGTAAAGCCGCGCATGATCGCCGCTGCCCGCTTTATCCTTTGAAAAGTCGGTCGGGCGGATCGCTTCGTGCGCCTCCTGGGCATTTTTTGCCTTGGTCTGATAGAGGCGCGGTTTATCGGGGACGTAGCCGCCGTCATAGCGGTTCGCGATGGCTGCGCGCGCCGCGCTGATCGCGGCGCCGTCCATCTGGACGCCGTCGGTTCGCATGTAAGTGATCGCGCCGTCTTCATAGAGTCCCTGCGCGACCCGCATCGTGTGGCTGGCCGAAAAACCCAGCTTGCGCGCGGCTTCCTGTTGCAAAGTCGACGTCGTGAAGGGCGGCGGCGGATTGCGCGTCAGCGGCTTGGTTTCGACCGCATCGACCGTGAAATGCCCCGCCTTCACATCGGCCTCGGCGGCGCGCGCATCGGCTTCGCTGGTGATCGACAGCCGCTCGATCTTGTCGCCGCGCCACTGCGCAAGGCGCGCCTTGAACGGCGTGCCCGACATTTCGAACAGCCCGGTGATCGACCAATATTGCTGCGCAACAAAGGCTTCGATCTCGCGCTCGCGTTCGACGATCATGCGGAGCGTCACCGACTGCACGCGGCCCGCCGATTTGGCGCCCGGCAGCTTGCGCCATAGCACCGGCGACAGGGTGAAGCCGACGAGGTAATCGAGCGCGCGGCGGGCGCGATAGGCGTCGATCAGATCGTCATCGAGCGCGCGCGGCTGCGCCATCGCGGTCAGCACCGCATCCTTGGTGATCGCGTTGAAAGTAACGCGGTCGACCTCGGCGGGCAGCGCCTTTTTGCTGCGCAGCAATTCCTGCACGTGCCAGCTGATCGCCTCGCCCTCGCGATCAGGGTCGGTCGCGAGGATCAATCGATCGGCGGTCTTCGCCGCGTCCTGGATTTCCTTCATCCGCTTCGTCTTGTCGGGATACAGCTGCCACTGCATCGCGAATCCGTCGTCGGGATCGACCGACCCGTCCTTGGGCGGCAGGTCGCGGACATGGCCATAGGACGCCAGCACTTTGAAATCGCGCCCCAGATACTTCTCGATCGTCTTCGCCTTTGCGGGCGATTCCACAATTACCAATTGCATGAAAAACCTTTAGTCCTAGCTGTCCCTTACGTACGTACGCGTGAGGGTGGCGCCGACGGGCGCCGCGTCAACCGAAAATTTCCTGTAATGTCGATGCCGGTTGCTCGATGTTCAAGAGCAGCGCCACCGCGGCAAGATAGCTTCCCACAATACCGATCGCGGCGGCCAGATTTGTCGCCACCAGCCACCCGAACCCGTATTCGGCCGCCAGAGCCGGCGCCGCGAGCTCGACGGCCAACGGCGCCACCGATAGCGCGAACAGGGTCAACCCGACGCCAAGCGCAGCAGGCCAATGCACCGCAAGCATATCCCAGCTTCGCTGCATCGCCGCGCGGCGGCCGCCCTCGTCGCGCACGAGCAACGCGCCAGCGAGATACCAGCGCGCAAAGACATAGAGCCCCGGCAATATCAGGAGGACGAGCCCCAGCAACACGCCGAGCCCGACCAATAGGCCCTGCAAATAGACGCTCAGCGAATTGGCGGCCGACATAGCGGCAGCAATTCCAGCCTGCGCAAAGGCTTCGCGGGTGATCCAGACCTGAACGAAGGTGATGGCAATGCCATACACAATCAGGATTCCGCTGCCGTTGCCGCCCATCCGCTCCATGGCAACATCCGACGCAATCCCCGCTATCGCGATTGCCAGCCAAGCGACCAGAACGGTGCCCGGCATCGCGACCGCCATTTCCCATGTCCGCCGCAAAGTGGGGACGAGCAAACGCGCATCATATTGCATTTACCGAATTTCCCCCTTTGCCCGAATGCGCGCGAGGGTGGCGGGGATCGCTTGTTTCCGTCAAGCCGGATTTTCGTCATCCGCTCTGCCATTTGAAATCGGCGGGCAGAATGCATTTTGCTCGCGTCATATTTGCCGACGCTGAGGACGACCGCCTGATCGTCGGGTCATACGAGCGAAATCTTCGCTCCTGCATGGCGCTCGACGCGCCCCGCAAGCTCGAGTTCGAGCAGGACGAGCTGGACCGTCGCGGCGTCCTGCCCGGACTGGCGAACCAATTCATCGACCGCGACCGGCGTCGGGCCGAGCAGGGCGATCAGCGACCGGCGTTCGCCCTCGCCTGCATCGACCGGCGCGGGCGCGGCGGCATAGCGTTGCACCGGCTCGCGCACCATCCGCGTATCGATCGGCCCGACCGCTTCGAGCACGTCGTCGACCGTCTGGATCAGCGTCGCGCCCTCGCGGATCAGCAGGTTGCAACCCTGCGCGCGCGGGTCGAGCGGCGAGCCCGGCACCGCCATCACCTCGCGGCCATAATCGCCGGCGCGGCGCGCGGTGATCAGCGATCCCGATTTGGGCGCCGCCTCGATCACCACCGTCCCGTGCGCGACCCCGGCGATAATACGGTTGCGCGACGGGAAGTGGCGCGCGAGCGGCGCGGTTCCCGGCGGCTGCTCGGCGATCAGCAACTGGTCGCTCGCTATCTTTTCCTGCAGCGCGGCGTTCTCGGGCGGAAAGGCGATGTCGATCCCGCTCGCGATGACGCCCACCGTCGCGCCGCCGAGCGCGCCGATATGCGCCGCAGTGTCGACACCCCGGGCGAGCCCACTGACCACCGTCACGTCGCGCGCCGTCAGATCGGCCGCGAGCTGGCGCGCGAAGCGGCATGCGATGGCCGACGCATTGCGCGCACCGACGATCGCGACGCACGGGCGCCGCAGCATCGCGGTATCGCCGCGCACCACGACGACGGGCGGCGCGCCCTCAACCTCGCGCAGCAGGGGCGAATAGCTATCCTCGTCGCTGAAAATATGGCGGGCGCCCAATTGGGCCGCGCGCTCGATCTCACGCTCGGCGACCTCGACCGGTGCGATGCGCGCCTTCCCCGCCCCGCCGCGCAGAACGAGGTCGGGCAGCGCGTCGAGCGCGGCTTCGCCCGACCCGAAGCGCAGCATGAGCTGGTGCCAGCTCACCGGGCCGACATGCGGCGTGCGGATCAGCCGCAGCCGCGCCAGCCGCTCGGCGTGGGTCACGCTCCGCCGGCTCCTTTGGGCGCGTCTTTCTTTCCGCCGACTCGCGGCTCGGTCCCCGCACGCAGCCGCGCGATATTTTCGCGGTGCCGCCACAATACGATCACCGCGAGACCCGCGAGGCCGATGGCATAGACCTGATGGCCGAAGGCGAGCGCGGCGAGCGGCGCCGACACGGCGCCGAGCATCCCGCCGAGCGACGAGATGCGCAGCAGCAAGACCGTGCCGAGCCACACGACGGCGAACACCAGACCGATCGGCCAGGCGAGCGCGAGCGCAAGGCCCAGTAATGTCGCAACGCCCTTCCCGCCGCGGAACTTCAGCCACACCGGATAGCAATGGCCGATCATCGCCGCAGCGCCCGCGATCATCGCCGCATGGTCGCCGAGTTCGGGAACGAAATGACGCGCGAGCAGCACCGCCACCGCGCCTTTCGCCCCGTCAAGGATCAGCGTCGCCGCCGCCAGCCCCTTGCGCCCGGTGCGCAGCACATTGGTCGCGCCGATATTGCCCGACCCGATCTGGCGCAGGTCGCCCGCACCGAACATGCGCGTCAGGATCACGCCGAACGGGATCGACCCCAACAGATACCCCGCGGCAATCAGCAAATATAAAGTCATGACGCTCCCCGCTCGCTTTGGATCAATGTGGCGCCGTTACCGAAATCAATCAATGGATTCGGCAAGAGTGGCAACCAAATTGGACGAACTCGGCGCCCATTGAGTGCCCCATTGAGTGCCCATACCGTCGCTGCTAGGCGAAGGCCAATGAACGCTCCCGCGCCCGACGCCCCCATTCTCTTCTTCGACAGCGGCCTCGGCGGGCTCACGGTGCTCGGTCCGACACGCGCGCTGCTGCCGACCGCGCCGTTCGTCTACGCCGCCGATTATGCCGGGCTGCCCTATGGCAAGAAGAGCAACGAGGAACTCGCCGCGCGGGTGCCCGCGCTGCTCGGGCGACTCGCCGAACGCTACCAGCCGCGCCTCGCGGTCATCGCGTGCAACACCGCCTCGACGATCGCATTGGCCCACGTCCGCGCCGCGCTCGACCTGCCGATCGTCGGGACGGTGCCGGCAATCAAGCCTGCCGCCGAAATGACCAAAAGCGGCGTCATCGGCGTGCTCGGCACCGAAGCGACGGTACGCCAGCCCTATGTCGACGACCTCAGCGCAAAGTTCGCCGCCGGCAATACCGTGCTGCGCCACGGCAGCCCCGGCCTCGTCACCGGCGCCGAAGCCAAGCTGCGCGGCGAGGCGGTCGATCCCGACACGATCGCGCGCGCGATTGCGGGCCTGCGCGACCAACCCGGCGGCGAGCGGATCGACGTGATCGTCCTCGCTTGCACGCATTTTCCGTTGTTGCAGGACGAATTGCAGGCTGCGGCGGGACCGGGGGTGATGCTGATCGACGGCGCCGCGGGCATCGCACGACGCATCGCTTCTCTGACCGAAGGCCAGCCGTGGCCCGCCGCGGCCGCCCCGGGCGTCGCGGTCTTCACGCGGAGCGACCACCGCCCGCCGCCGCTCGCCGCGCTGGCCCCTTATGGCATCGGGTCGATCGAGACGATCTGATAGGACAATTTGCCCCATAAGTTGCGAATCGTTCGCACTGGATTTCAGCCAGATTCGGCGTTATTGGCCCGCGTGTTAATAACCGCCGGAGGGAGCGGTTAAACAGCTGCATTAGCACCTGACTGCGGGGCTGAAACGTGAACTATAACGATATCTTCGCTCGGGCGATCGACCGGCTGCATGAAGAAGGGCGCTACCGCGTCTTCATCGACATCCTGCGCAATCGGGGTTCCTTCCCCAATGCACGCTGCTTTGCCGGCCACAACGGGCCGAAGCCGATCACCGTCTGGTGCTCGAACGACTATCTCGCGATGGGCCAGCATCCCAAGGTCATCGAGGCGATGGAAGGCGCGCTGCATGACGTCGGCGCGGGTTCGGGCGGGACGCGCAATATCGGCGGCAACACGCATTATCACATCGATCTCGAGCATGAGCTGGCCGACCTCCACGGCAAGGACGGCGCGCTGCTCTTCACCTCGGGCTATATCTCGAACGAAGCGACGCTCGGCACGCTCGGCAAGCTGCTCCCGAACTGCATCATTTATTCCGACGAGCTCAATCACGCGTCGATGATCGCGGGCATCCGCAATTCGGGCTGCGAAAAGCGCGTGTGGCGCCACAACGATCTTGCGCATCTGGAAGAATTACTCGCGGCAGACGATCCCGAGGCGGCGAAGCTGATCGCGTTCGAAAGCGTCTATTCGATGGACGGCGACGTCGCTCCGCTCCACGCGATCTGCGACCTTGCCGAAAAATATAACGCGCTGACCTATTGCGACGAAGTCCATGCCGTCGGCATGTACGGCCCGCGCGGCGGCGGCATCAGCGACCGCGACGAAGCCGCGAGCCGTATCACGATCATCGAAGGCACGCTGGGCAAGGCGTTCGGCGTGATGGGCGGCTATATCGCTGCCGACAAGAATATCATCGACGTGATCCGCTCTTACGCGCCCGGCTTCATCTTCACGACCAGCCTGTCGCCGGTGCTCGTCGCCGGCGTGCTCGCCAGCGTGCGCCACCTCAAGTCGTCGAGCGTCGAACGCGACGCGCAGCAGGAAGCCGCGGCCTACCTCAAGCAATGCTTCCAGGGCGCCGGTTTGCCGGTGATGGATTCGACGACGCATATCGTTCCGCTGATGGTCGGCGACCCGGTGCGCGCGAAGAAGATCAGCGACATCTTGCTCGCCGAATATGGCGTCTATGTTCAGCCGATCAATTTCCCGACCGTGCCGCGCGGCACCGAACGTCTGCGCTTCACCCCGGGCCCGGCGCATGACGAGGCGATGATGCGCGAGTTGACGAGCGCGCTGGTCGAGATCTGGGACCGGCTCGAACTGCAGCTTCAGAAGGCGGCGTGACGGGCGCACCCGGTTTCGATGACGTCGTCGTCGGACGCCGCTCGATCCGCGGCTTCCTCGACAAACCCGTACCCAAGGCACTGATCGCCGAGATACTCGGGGTCGCGATGCGCGCGCCCTCGTCGTTCAACAATCAGTGCTGGAATTTCTCGGTTGTCACCGGCGAGCCGCTCGCGGCGATCCGTCGGGGCAACACCGACGGCATCCTCGCGGGCAAGCCCGACAGCCGCGAGTTCCGCCGCTTCGACGGCATCGCCGACGACCATCGCGGCCGCCAGATCGAGATCGCCAAGCAACTCTTCGGCGCGATGGGCATCGCGCGCGACGACAAGGATGCGCGGCAGGACTGGGTGCTGCGCGGTTTCCGACAGTTCGATGCGCCGGTCAGCGTCGTCGTCACTTATGACCGCGTGCTGCTCGGTAGCGACATCGCGCCGTTCGATTGCGGCGCCGTCACCAACGCGCTGGTCAACGCCGCCTGGTCGCGCGGGCTCGGCTGCGTCATCAACAGCCAGGGGATCATGCAAAGCCCCGTCGTGCGCGAACATGCGCGCATCCCCGACGATCAGGTCATCATGATCTGCGTCGCGATGGGCTGGCCCGATGCCGATTTCCCGGCCAATGCGGTGGTATCGAACCGCAAGAGCGTCGGTGACGCGGTACGCTTCGTCGGTTTCGACGATTAGCGCACCCTTCGACAAGATCTGAATGACGCGATAGGGTGGAGGCCGAATCTCCTCCCCGGTCGCGAAAGATTGGCATGCCGACACAGCGTTATAGCTATACCGCCATCACGCTTCACTGGCTCATCGCGCTGTTGCTGGCATTCCAGATCGCGCTCGGCTGGGCGCTCGAGGGAAACAACAGCCCCGAATTGTTCGCGCGCTACCAGCTTCATAAATCGGTGGGCATCACGATCCTGCTGCTCAGCCTCGCCCGCCTTGCCGCTCGCCTGTTCACACCGCGCCCGCCCGCGTCCGACGGCCCGGCATGGACGCGCGCGCTCGCCAGCACGGTGCATTGGCTTTTCTATCTGGTGATGATCCTCGGTCCGATCACGGGGTGGCTGCTCGTTTCGACCGCGCGGGTTCAGGTCCCGACTTTGCTCTACGGCCTCGTCCCATGGCCGCACCTGCCCGTTGGCCGGAGCTGGCACGAGCCCGCGGAATCGATCCACGGCGCGATGGCGTGGCTCGCGATCGGCCTGTTCGCGCTCCATGTCGCGGGCGCGCTTCGCCACCAGTGGCTGCTCGGCAAGCCCGAACTCCAGCGGATGATCCCGTTTGCGCGCGGCAGGGCGGCGGGGGTCGCCATTGGCGCGCTGGCGCTCGTCGGCGCCGCCTTTGTCGCCGGCCAGACGATCCATCCCGAACGGCCCCGGCCCGCCGCCGAAAAAGCGTCGCCGCCGCCGGTCGCCACATCGACCACGCCAGACATCGTTCCCGCGGCGAAGGATGAAGAAACGACCGCGATCGACGCAGTCGAAACAGAACCCGAGGATATCGCCCAGCCACTCGCCGACTGGACCGTCGCGTCCGGCGGACGGCTCGGCTTTACGGCGCGCTGGAACGGCGAAGCGGTTGATGGCCGGTTCAGCCGCTGGCGCGCCGCGATCCGCTTCAGCCCCGACGAGCTCGCCAAATCGACCATCCGCGTCACGGTCGACCTTGCTTCCGCCGACACCGGCGACGGCCAGCGCGACGATTCGCTGAAGAGCAGCGATTTCTTCGATGTTGGCGCGCACCCGAGCGCGGTTTTCACCGCGCGCGACATCCGACATCTCGGCGGGGATAAATATGAGGCGCGCGGTACGCTCGACCTGCGCGGCGCCAGCAAGCCCGCGACGCTGCGCTTCACGCTGCGCATCGACGGTGACCGCGCACGCGTTGCCGGAACCGCGCGCATCGACCGCACCGCCTTTGGCGTCGGCCAGGGCGAATGGGCCGCAACCGATGCGATCGCCGCCGGGGTGGACATCGCCTTTTCGTTCTACGCAACGCGCCCGGCGTCCTGAAGGGGCTAGCGCGGGCGTTTGTCCAGACGCAGCGCCCAGGCATAGCCGCGATAAAGGCGCGTCACCGCCAGCCGCGCACCGGCATCGTTCGCGGCTTCACGCGCGGCTTCGATCAAGAGCGCGCGCGGTTCGACGTGAAAGCGCGCGAGCCAGGCGAACAGCGCGCCGCGGAACCAGTCGGGCATATTCTCCTGCTGACCGAAATCGACGATGTGCAGCGATCCATAGGTCGACAGGTGGCGCATCGCTTCGCGGATCGCGCCCTGCCAGTCGGGGATCATCGACAGCGTATAGCTTTGAAAGATGCGGTCGAAACTGGCCGTGCGGAACAGGATGTTCGGGTCGAAGGCCGTCGCGTCGGCACGCGCGACACTCACCCTTTTTGCCAGTCCAGCATGCGCGATGGAGGCGCGAGCGGTCTTCAGCATCTCTTCCGAAATATCGATGCCATGGAATTTCGCGCCGGGCCAGCAGCGCGCCGCCGCGATCAGGTTGCGCCCGGTTCCGCAGCCGATTTCCAGCACATGCCCCCCCGCCGGCGGCGTCAGCTCGTCGATCAGCCGGTCGCGCCCCAGCAGATAATATTTGCGCGTCAGATCATAGATATGCCGCTGACCGCGATAGACGCCGTCCATGCGCGCGGCGTGCCCCTCCCCCGCTGCCATCGGTCAGTCTTTCAATATGTAGAGATGGACCCCGCCATAAATGGCCGAGCGGTCGCGCCGCGTATAATCGAGTGATTCCGCAGCGCGATAATCCCACCGCCGTAGCAGGTCATCCGGAAGCCGCCCGGGGAGCAGGGTCGGTTCGGCGGCGGTGCGGAAGAGCACGCGCGCACCGGGCCGCGCGGTGCGCGTGACCTCGCTCCACAGGGCGGTCAATTGCGCGTCGCTCATCCAGTCTTGCGCGTCGAGGAAGATGTAGCGGTCGAAGCTCGCGGCATCGGCGGCGGCCAGCATGTCGGTCATGTTCGCGTGGAGCATCGTCACCCGCTCGGCGCGCGCGCGGACGGCGGCATAATGCGCCGCCTGCAAATAGGGCGGCAGTGACGCCGCGGCACCTTTTCCATAGCCGCGGCCAAAAGCCTGCCACGCGAAATAATTGTCCTCGAGCGGGAAGTCGCAAGTCAGTTTTTCGAGGCGTCCGCGCAGGACGTCGGCCATCGGCTTCCCGTCCGCCAGCGCGTCATACTGGGCCGGCGGGATGCCGAGCCCGAACAGCGACGATCGCTGGTCGGTGACCCAGCGGATGAATTTGCGGTCGAAGAAGGGCGCGAGCTTGGTCTCGAAGATCGCGCGCTGCTCCGCGATCGTTTTCGCTTCGAGGAACTGGCGCGGATCGACGCGGTGCATCCGGGCGACCAGGTGGGCAATCCCGATGAAGCCGCCAAGTAGTCCGCGCTTGTAAAGCCCGTGCGCGAACCCGTTGATCCGGCGGCGCCCGACGAGGTCGCGGCCCTCCCAATAGCGCCGGCTCGTCTCGTCGAGATGCGGGCGGACGAAGGCGCGATAGTCCGCGATATTGCCGCTGCTGTCGGCGTCGGCGAAAAAGCGGCGAAGGCTGGCGTGATCGGGAAGCCGCTGGATCGCCACGCGTTTCAGATTGTTGAGGGCAACATGCGCGGTGTTGAGGTCGACCGCGACGATCTCCGCCGGGTCGGCCGTCAGATAGGAGAAGACGTTGCAGCCCCCGCTCGCGATCGTCGCGATCCGGTTGCCCGGCGCGATTGCCAGCGCCTCCATGTCGACCACCGGATCTTCCCAGATCTGGGCATAGACGAGACCCTTGAACGCCAGCGCAAAAGCGCGGTCGAGCAGGCGTTGTTTCTGTTCGCCATCTTCACGAACGACGGCGGCGGCGATCTTGCGATTGGGTTGGCTGGCCATGCGAATGGGTTCCCCGGACAATGTTGATCCGGGGCCGCGCATGGCAGGCTTTCATGCGATTTCCGTGCCGGTTCGATGACAATCCGGCGACATGGACGAAATTCTTTCCTCGTCATTCCCGCGAAGGCGGGAACGACGAAGTTAGTTCCTAGTCGCGGCAGTAACCTTCGCCGGTCTTGACGATCAGACATTCCTTCTTGCCCGCGAGATATTTGAGGCCGGTTTCGTCGCCATTGCCGCGGCGCAGGCTCAGTTCCTCGGCGCCGCGCTTGAACTTGATGCCATGTTCGCTGTCCTCGCCGTCATAGGTCCCCTTGGTGTCAAGGTCCGACTGCATTTCCAGCTTGTACTTGCCGGGCTCGGCGGGGGTGATCGTGGCGTACATGCCCTCGACTCCGGTCCATTTGCCCGCCCAGCTCGCGAAGCGATGCGGCGCGGTCGCGGGATCGGTGGCTTCGGCGCCTTCGGGCGGCATGGTTTCGACCGGAACCTCGGTCGTCGTGGCATCGGTGGGCGCAGGCGCGGGCGCCTCGGCCTTTTCACAGCCGGCCAACAGCACCAGCGCCGCGGCGCTCGCCAAAATTACACTCTTTTGCATCATGCTTCTCCTTCCCCGTTCAAACGCTCGGGCGCGGATAAGTATCCGACAGCCTATTCGGTGATGATTTCCGCAAACTTCAACGGGTCGACATTGCCGCCTGACAGGGTGACGAGCGTCGCGTCGGTCAACGGCACCTTGCCCGCCAGTACCGCCGCGAGTGCCGCCGCGCCGCCGGGCTCGACAACGAGATGCAGTTTCTCGAACACCGTCCGCATCGCGTGGCGCACTTCGCTGCGCGTCACGACGACACCGCGCACGCCGCGCGCCTGTAACACCGCGAAGTTGATCGGCCAGGTCTCGGGGGTCTGGAGCGCGTCGCACTCGGTGGGATAGGCCATGTCCTCGACCGACAATATTTCGCCGGCGGCGAGGCTGCGCGTCACATCGTCCCAGCCTTCGGGCTCGACCGCGATGATTTCCGCGTCGGGCAGTGCGAGCGCGAGGCCGGCTGAAAGACCGCCGCCACCGCAGCAGGCAACGACCTTGTCGGGGCCGCCAATTTCGCGCGCGGCCATCTGCGCCTTCGCTTCGGTTCCGGCGCTGCCCTGCCCCTCGATGATCCACGGGTCGCCATAGGCATGGACGAGCGTCCCGCCGCGCTGTTCGAGCAATTTCGCCGCGACCGCATCGCGCGATTCGGTGACGCGGTCATAAAGCACGACCTCGGCGCCCAATTGGCGCGTCGCGGCGAGCTTCATCGCCGGCGCATTGCTCGGCATCACGATCGTCGCCTTGATCCCGAGCCGTTTCGCCGCCCAGGCGACGCCCTGCGCATGATTGCCGCTCGACACGCCGACGACGCCCTCAGCCGCTTGTTCGGGCGTCAGGTCGGACAATCGGTGCCAGGCGCCGCGGATCTTGAACGCGCCGACGGGCTGCAGGCATTCGGCCTTGCACCAGATGGTCCTGCCGTCGACTTCGAGCGGCAGCAGCGGTGTTTGCGGCAACAATGCAGCGACTTTCGCCGCGGCGCGTTCGACACCCGCGAGCGTGGGTGCGCGGTTCGGGTGGAGCAAGGGATCGGGGCTTTGCTGTGTCATGGCTTCGTCCTATAGGCCGCGGCATAGAAGCGGCATAGAGACGCGACAGGAGATTTTTCGATGAGCAAGGTTCTGGTGATCGGCGCAGGCGGCGTCGGTTCGGTCGCGGTGCACAAGATGGCGATGAACCCCGACATTTTTCCCGACATCACGCTGGCAAGCCGCCGCAAGTTCAAGTGCGACGCGATCGCCGAATCGGTCAAGGAACGCACCGGCGTCACGATCAAGACCGCCGAGGTCGATGCCGACCATATCGACGCGACTGCGGCGCTGATCCGCTCGATCGGCGCGACGCATGTCGTGAACCTTGCGCTCCCCTATCAGGACCTGACGATCATGGAGGCGTGCTTGTCGACCGGCGCGCATTATATGGACACCGCGAACTATGAGCCCCGCGACGAGGCGAAGTTCGAATATCACTGGCAGTGGGCATATCAGGACCGCTTCAAGGACGCCGGACTGATGGCGCTGCTCGGGTCGGGTTTCGACCCAGGCGTGACAAGCGTCTTCACGACCTGGCTCAAGAAGCATCATTTCGACCGCATCGACACGCTCGACATTCTCGACTGCAACGGCGGCGATCACGGCCAGCATTTCGCGACGAACTTCAATCCCGAGATCAACATCCGCGAAGTGACCGCGGTCGCGCGCCACTGGGAAAATGGCGACTGGGTCGAAACCCCGCCGATGTCGGTGAAGCAGCAGTTTGATTTCGAAGCCGTGGGTGAGAAGACGATGTACCTCATGTATCATGAGGAGATCGAAAGCCTGAAGACGCACCTGCCCGAGATCCAGCGCATCCGTTTCTGGATGACCTTTGGCGAGGCGTATATCACCCACCTCACCGTCCTCCAGAATGTCGGCATGACGCGCATCGGCCCGGTCATCTACGAAGGCCGCGAGATCGTTCCGCTGCAGTTCCTGAAGGCCGTGCTGCCCGAACCGTCGAGCCTTGGCGAGACGACGAAGGGCAAGACCAACATCGGCGTAATCGCGACCGGCCTTGGCAAGGACGGCAAGGAAAAGACGCTCTACCTCTACAATATCTGCGATCACGAGGACGCCTTTGCCGAAACGGGCAATCAGGCGGTGAGCTACACCACCGGCGTGCCCGCGATGATCGGCGCGGCGATGATGGTCACTGGCACCTGGTCGGGCGACGGCGTGTTCAACATGGAACAGATGGATCCCGATCCCTTCATGGACATGCTGAACAAGCACGGCCTGCCCTGGCAGGTGAAGGAACTCGACGGACCGCTCGATTTCTGATCGATCGCCGACCAATCCCCATTTTGTCATTCCCGCGAAAGCGGGAACCCAGTAGCAACATCGGAACTGGGTCCCCGCTTTCGCAGGGATGACAAGGGATTGATACTATGAATATCCGTATCGCGGCGGCCGCATTGATCGCCGCTTTTTCTGCGCCTGCGCTGGCTCAACCCGACGACGCCTACGCCCCTGCGCGTGCGATCGTCGCGGACATCGGCAAGATCGTCACGCCGAATGGGGTGCAGGAGACGTTCGAGGTCACGCTGGGCGGTGCGCGGCAGGTTGTGAACGTGCGCGGCTCGGACCGCGACAATCCGATCCTGATCTTCGTTCATGGCGGTCCCGGCGCGGTCGAAATGCCCTTTGCATGGGCATTCCAGCGCCCGTGGGAGGATGTCTTCACCGTCGTCCAGTGACCAGCGCGGTGCCGGTCGCAGCTATCCGCTGAACGATCCCGCAACGCTCTCGCCGACGATGACTCCCGATCGCTACCGCGACGATGCCATCGAGCTGATCGAATTGCTCAAGAAGCGCTACGCGAAGCGCAAGGTCGTGCTGATGGGACACAGTTGGGGTTCGATCGTCGGCCTGTCGGTCGCGGCAAAACGCCCAGACCTGCTCTACGCCTATGTCGGCGTCGGTCAGGGTATCGATTTTCGCGAGGGCGAAAAGGCCGGCATGGCGTGGACGCGCGCCAAGGCGCTTGCCGCGGGCAACAAGGAAGCCGTCGCCGCGATCGATGCGCTCGCGCCCTATCCGCAGGGCGACTTCACCATCGCCAAGGCCGATGGCTGGCGCAAATATGCGATCCCCTATGGCTCGCTCATCGCGGGCAAGCCCGACCTCAAATATTATTTCCAGACCCCGCGCCTCTCGCCCGAATACACCGAAGCCGATCGGCAGGCGTGGGGCAAGGGCAGCGAATTTTCGGTCACGACGCTCTGGCCCCGGCTCGCCGACATCAGTTTCACGAAGGTCAGGAAGATGGACGTGCCGCTCGTCTTCCTGCTCGGACGGCATGACTATACTGTGCCTTCGCCGGTAGCAGCCCGATGGTTTGGACAGGTCAAGGCCCCCTCGAAGAGGCTCGTCTGGCTCGAACATTCGGCGCATATGCCGATGGTCGAGGAGCCGGGGCATTTCTTCGCCGCGCTGCTTCGCGACGTGTTGCCGCTGACGAAAGACCCCAAATGACCGCCTATCTCGCGCCCATCGGCCTGTTGTTCGTATCGAACATCTTCATGACCTTCGCCTGGTACGGTCAGCTCGGCGCCGTGTCGCGGCCGATCTGGCTGGCGGTGCTGATCGCGTGGGGCATTGCGTTCTTCGAATATTGCCTCGTCGTCCCCGCGAACCGTATCGGCTATGGTGTTTACAGTGCCGCCGAACTCAAGACCTTGCAGGAAGTGATCACACTGGTCATATTCGCCGGGTTCGCGGTCTTCTGGCTCGGTGAGAAGCTGACCTTGAACCATCTCGTCGGCTTCGGTCTGATTGCGGCGGGGGCGTTCTTCATCTTCAAGGGACCGATTGCGGTCTGACAGGAATATACAGCGACATGGAAACCCGTGCCGGCGACCCCGGAGCCTTTGCCCGCTTCGACCTGACCAGCGTGCCCTCCCCCGCCTTCGTTGTCGATGCCGCGAAGGTGCGCGCGAACCTGGCGGTACTCCGCCATATCGGCGATGCGTCGGGCGCGCGCGTGCTCGCGGCGCTCAAGGCGTTTTCGATGTGGTCGCTGGGGCCGGTGGTCGCCGAATATCTCGACGGCGTCTGCGCTTCGGGCTTGTACGAAGCCAGGCTCGGCCGCGGCGAATATGGCGGCGAAGTCGCGACCTATTGCGCCGGATACAAGGAAGCCGACCTGCCCGAGATCGCGGCGCTGTCGGATCACCTCATCTTCAACTCGCCCGGCCAGATCGCGCGTTTCCGTCCGTTGCTCGACGAGCTTCGCGCCAAGGGCGAGAGCTTCGACATCGGCCTCCGCATCAACCCGATGCACAGCGAGGGCGAGGTCGCTAAATACGACCCCGCCGCGCCGTGCAGCCGCCTCGGCTTCCCCGTCACCCAGCTGCTCCCCGAACATATGGAGGGCATCGACGGCATTCATATGCACAGCCTGTGCGAACAGGATTTCCCGCCGCTCCAGCGGACATGGGAAGCCGTGCAGCCGATGCTGCGTCCCTTTTTCAATCAGCTCAAATGGATCAATTTCGGCGGCGGCCACCATGTGACGCGCGCCGATTATCAGGTCGACGATCTGATCGCCTTTCTGAAGCAGGTTCGCGCGTCGACCGATTGCGACGTGATGATCGAACCCGGCGAAGCGATCGCGCTCGACGCCGGCATCCTCGTCGGCGAAGTGCTCGACCTGTTCGACAATGGCATGGCGATCGGCATCACCGACGTTTCGGCGACCTGCCACATGCCTGACGTGATCGAAGCGCCCTATCGCCCCGCGATGCTGGACGAAGGCAGCGAAGGCATGCCGACGCGCCTCGGCGGCCCGTCGTGCCTCGCGGGCGATGTCATCGGCGATTACCGCCTGCCCGGCGGTGCGCGCATCGGCCAGCGCTTTGCCTTCCTCGACCAGGCGCATTATTCGATGGTCAAGACCAACACCTTCAACGGGGTGCCGCTGCCCTCGATCTGGCTATGGGACAGCGAGAGCGACGAATTGAAGCTGATCCGCGAATTCGGTTATGAGGATTTCAAGACGCGGCTTGGTTAGGGGCGGGCCGCGCGACAGCGGGAGTGAAGCGTTGGATCGACGGCATTTTCTGCGCGCCGGTGCGGGCGTGGCGCTGGCGCCCGCGATATGGGCCTGCGGCGAGGTGAGCAACGACATGATCCAAGCCGGTGCCCGTTACGAAATGCCGCTGGAATCGGAACCGCATGAGCGGACGCTGATGCAATGGCCGGTCAATCTGGATATTTATGACCGCGCGTCGTTAAGGCGCGTACAGCGCGCCATTGCACGGATCGCCAACACGATCGCACGCCATGAACCCGTCGCGATGCTCGTGGCGAACGCCGATGCGGCGAGCGCGCGCGCTCTGCTGGACGGCGAGGTCGAGCTTTGGGACATCCCGACCGACGACCTGTGGTGCCGCGATTCCGGACCGACCTTTGTTCGCGACGCGTCAGGTAAGCTCGCTGTCGCACATATCCGGTTCAATGGCTGGGGCAACAAGCAGCCGCATGCCAATGATGGCTGAATTGCAGAGCGCGTGGCCGAGCGGCTCGGAATGGCGCTGATCGAAACGGGCCTGGTCGGGGAGCAGGGCGGGGTCGAACATGATGGCGCGGGGACGCTGCTGGCGCACGCGAGCTGCTGGGTAAATCCCAACCGGAACCGGATGAGCCAGGACGATGTCGGCGAAAAGCTGCTGCAGGCGCTCGGCGGCAAGAAAATGATCTGGGCGCCCGGCATCGCGGGCAAGGACATCACCGACTATCATATCGACGCGCTGGCGCGGTTCGTGGGCCCGGGCAGGCTGTTGATCCAACTCGGCGACGAGATCGACCCCGATGACCCATGGTCGGTATCGGGTCACGAGACGCTGGAAATCCTGCAGCGGTCAACCGACGCGCGGGGAAAAAGGCTCGAGATTCTTCGCCTGCCCGATCCGGTGGACATCCGGTCGGCCGAGCCCGATTTCGTCGCGAGCTATGTCAATTATTACGTCTGCAACGGCGCCGTCATCGCGGCGCAGTTCGGCGACACGGCCGCCGACGGCCATGCGCGCGAAATGCTGCAAACGCTCTATCCGGGGCGGATGATCGAGATGATCGAAATCGATGCGATCGGCGAATCGGGCGGCGGCATTCATTGCGCGACGCAGCAGCAACCCAAAGCCTGACACCCCGGAGCCTCAGGATACGATCGCACCGATCTCCGCCAGCGCTTGGTGGATGTCGCTGACGACCACCGACCCTTCGCCCACCGATGACGCGACGCGCTTCACCGACCCCTTGCGCACGTCGCCGACGGCATAGATGCGCGGCCAACTCGTTTCGAACCGGCTCGGCATGCGGTCGAGCGACCAGCCTGCCTTGACCAGCTCAAGCGGCGCGATGTCGGTGCCCGTCTTCACGAAGCCGCGTTCGTCACACACCATTTCCTTGGGCAGCCACGTCGTGTTCGGGCTCGCGCCGAGGAAGAGGAACAGGAAGCCGCAATCGCAATGCCCCTCGTCGCCCGTTTCGCGGCAGCGATAGGTCAGGCCGGCGAGCCGGTCCTCGCCATGCAGCGCGACGACGTCGGTCGACGGGATGATCTCGATATTCGGATGCTCTTCGAGCCGCTTCACCAGATACTCGGACATCGTCTCGCGCAGGCTTCCACGGCGGAAAATGACATGGACCTTCTTCGCGACGCTCGCGAGATAGATCGCGCCCTGCCCCGCCGAATTGCCCGACCCGACGATCGTCACTTCGGCGTCGCTGCACAGCTGCGCCTCCATCGGCGTCGCGCCATAATAGATGCCGCGGCCTTCATAAGACTCGATGCCGTCGATCGGCAGACTCTGATATTTCGCGCCGCTCGCGACGACGACCGCGCGGCTGCGCAGCTTCCGCCCGTCGGCGAGGTGCAGGCAATAGGCATCGCCGTCGCGGTTGATCGACGCCGCGCGCACCGGCGACACCAGCCGTGCACCGAATTTCTGCGCCTGCACCGTCGCGCGCCGCGCCAGCTCATTGCCCGAAATCCCGGTCGGGAACCCCAGATAATTCTCGATCTTCGACGAGGTCCCCGCCTGTCCGCCGGGCGCGAGCGAATCGAGCGCGATCACCGTCAGCCCTTCGGACGCGGCATAGACCGCCGCCGCGAGCCCGCCGGGGCCGCTGCCGACGACGAGCACATCGGCGGTCGCGCCGTCGGGCAGCAGGTCGAGCCCGAGCCCCGCCGCGAGCTGTTCGGGCGTCGGCTGGATCAGCACGTCGGCGGCGCCGAGGATGGCGACCGGAAGCTGGTCTTCGCTCAACCCGCGCTCGGCCATCAAATGGGCGGCGACGGGGCCGTCGGCGGGATCGAACCAGCGATGCGCGACGCCATGCTTCATGAGCAGGTCGCGTAGCGCATAGACGCTGCGGTCCATCGCCGCGCCGATCACGATCGTCACCGCAAAGCCGCGATGCTTGCTGAACTCGCGCCGCGCCGACAGCACGCGGATGAAGATGTCCGAATAATGGCTGTTGCCCGCAATCAGTCGCTGGAAATCGGGATGCGCGATGCGGATGATCTCGCCGTCGGCGCCCATCTCGACCCGCGACAGATGGCGCTGGCCGGTCAGCACCGACAGGTCGCCGGCGAACTGCCCATGCTCCATCCAGCCGACGCGCTTGCGGCCTTCGTCGGTCGACGCAAAGATGTCGGTGTGCCCCGACAGGGTGATGATGCAATCGGGCGCCATCGCGCCTTCCTCGACAATCAGATCGCCGGCTTTATGCGATTCGACCGTGCCGAACGCGCGCAGTTCGTCCAGTTCCGCGTCGGTGAAATTATAATTGACCTCGGCGCGAGACACCATGCGAGCAGATCCTTTCCGGGTTCGATAACGTTCATCCCTAGCGCTGCGAAGCGGGCTTGTCTCGCATTCGCGCGGTTTGGCGCACGTCCGCCCCGGTTCGCCCTTCATGTTACCGCGCTATTACAAAATTGCGCGATAGGGTCTTTACAGGGGGGACCCCCCTGCATATATCGCCCTCCGCTGCCCCAGGGGGACTTCCAATAACCGCAAGGCAGCCTTGTCGTTTACCGTTTAATTTTGGGGGTCCCTTGAGTTGCACCAGCATCATAGCGCCCACGGGCTGATTCAGGCACTTTCGCCGATCGAACCTGTCACGCTTGTCCGCCCGCACGCTGCGCGGCGTGCAGCGCGTTTCTTCATCGAGCGATTTCCCGGCACGACCATGTATGCGGTCAAGGCGAATCCGTCGCCCGACCTGCTGCGCGTGCTGTGGGATTCGGGTGTCACGCATTATGACGTCGCCTCGATCGCCGAGGTCCGGCTCGTCGCGCGCACGCTTCCCGAAGCGACGCTCTGCTTCATGCATCCGGTCAAGGCCGAGGAAGCGATTTCCGAAGCCTATTGGAAGCATGGCGTGCGCACCTTCTCGCTCGACACGCTCGACGAGCTCGAAAAGATCGTCCGTGCCACCGAGGGCGCGCAGGATCTGAACCTTCTCGTGCGCCTCCGTGTCTCGTCCGATCATTCGAAGCTCAGCCTTGCCGCCAAGTTCGGCGCCGAAGCCGACGAGGTCGTCGAGCTGTTGATGGCGACGCGCCAGGCGGCCGACGCGCTCGGCATCTGCTTCCATGTCGGCAGCCAGGCGATGACCCCGCACGCCTATGCGCAGGCGATGGAGCGTGTCCGCGCCGCGATCGTCGCGGCGTCGGTCACGGTCGACATCATCGATGTCGGTGGCGGTTTTCCGTCGTCCTACCCCGGCATGGAGCCTCCGCCGCTCGACGCCTATTTCGAGACGATCCACCGCAGTTTCGAAAGCCTTCCGATCAGCTACTCCGCGGAGCTTTGGTGCGAACCGGGCCGCGCGCTGTCGGCCGAGTATAGCTCGCTGATCGTCCGCGTCGAAAAGCGCCGTGGTGACGAGCTGTACATCAACGACGGTGCGTACGGCGCGCTGTTCGATGCCGCGCATGTCGGCTGGCGCTTCCCCGTCACGTTGCAGCGCGACGTCGAAAGCGAGGCCGAGATGGTGCCGTTCAGCTTCTATGGCCCGACCTGCGACGATCTCGACCATATGGCTGGGCCCTTCTTCCTGCCTGCCGACATCAAGGCCGGCGATTTCATCGAGATCGGCATGCTCGGCGCCTATGGCTGTGCGATGCGGACCAAGTTCAACGGCTTCGGCGCCGACGAGACGCATGTCGTCAGCGACGAACCGATGGTCAGCCTGTATACCGGCGAAGTCGAGCAGGAACGCCGCAGCGCGACGGTGACCAAGCTGTTCTAACGGACAGCGACCCGGAAAACCGAGGGCCGGCGCCACGATGCGACCGGCCCTTTTCCTTTTGGACCGAGCCGCTAGATTGCGCGGCCCATGCAACCCTTCCATCATCTCCTCGCCAATAATCTCGTCGCCAACATCACCAATTTCACGGTGTGGTTCGCGCTGACCTTCTGGACCTTCCTCGAAACCCAGTCGGTATTCGCGACGGGAATGATCGCGGGCATCTATCTCGTCCTGACGTCCGCGCTCGGCATCTGGTTCGGCAGCCTCGTCGACCATCACGGCAAGCGTAACATGATGATGGTGTCGAGCATCGCCTCGCTGATCCTCTACACGCTCGCATTCGCCGGCTATATGCTCGACCCGGACATCCGCGGCGCCGAGGTGGCGAGCGTATACCTGTGGCTCTTCATCCTCGTCTCGATGTTCGCCGTGATCGCTGGCAACATACGTATGATCGCGCTGCCGACGCTGGTGACGTTGCTGGTGCCCGAGGACCGGCGCGACAAGGCGAACGGGCTCGTCGGCATGGTCAGCGGCATCGGTTTTCTGACCACCTCAGCGATCAGCGGCTTTCTCGTCGCATGGGGCGGGATGGTCGCGACGCTGGGATTTGCGGTCGCCCTTTCGCTGATTGCGATAATTCACCTCTTTTTCATTCGCGTCGACGAGCCGCGCGATTCCGAAGCCGAGGATGCGCCTCGTCGTATCGATCTTGCCGGGACGCTACGCGTCGTGCTCGGCATCCCCGGCCTGCTCGCGCTGATCCTCTTCTCCTGTTTCAACAACCTCCTCGGCGGCGTGTACATGGCGCTGATGGACGCCTACGGCCTGTCGCTGATGAAGGTCGAGGAATGGGGTCTGCTATGGGCCGTCCTGTCGTTTGCCTTCATCCTCAGCGGTGTGGTGATTTCGCGCACCGGCCTTGGCAAAAACCCGATCCGGACATTGCTCTTCGTGTGCCTCGTCGAATGGATCGTCGCCGCGGTGTTTACGCTTCAGTCGTCGATCCCGCTGCTTGCCGCGGGCTGCTTCATCTGGATGTTTCTCGGCCCTTATGCCGAAGCGGCCGAACAGACCGCGATGCAGAAAGTCGTTCCCTTCGAACGTCAGGGGCGCGTTTTCGGCTTCGCGCAGTCGGTCGAGCAGGCCGCCTCGCCGCTCACCGCTTTCCTCATCGCGCCGCTCACCCAGTTCATCTTCGTACCGTTCATGACCGACGGCGCGGGCGCGGACGCGGTTGGCGACTGGTATGGCCGCGGTCCCGAACGCGGGATCGCGCTCGTCTTCACGATCGCCGGTGTCCTCGGCGTGGGGCTGACGCTGGTCGCGTTCGCCTCGCGATCCTATCGCCGGATTTCGGCCGCCTATGCTGCCGGAAATGGCAGTAGCGAGACAGCGCCCGCTACGGCGTAAGGAAAATCGCGGAAGCCCCTTCCGTTTTACTTTGCAATCATTCTATCCTGCGCGCCGGAAGAGGAGGAGCTATGCCTATGCTGTCGGGGATCCGGATCATCGACCTTACCACGGTCATCTTCGGCCCCTATGCGACGCAGATGCTCGCCGACCTTGGTGCCGAGGTGATCAAGGTCGAAACCCCGGGGACGGGCGACATCTCGCGCTACCTCGGCAGCGGGGTTCCCGATCCGACGATGGGGTCGATCCACCTGACGGTGAATCGCGGCAAACGCTCGATCGCGCTCGATCTCAAGAAGCCCGAGGATGCCGCGACACTGCGCGACCTGATCGCGACCGCCGATGTTTTCTTCCACAATGTCCGCGGGCGAGCGATCGCGCGCCTCGGCTTCGATTATGAAGGCTGCAGGGCGCTCAAGCCCGATATCATCTATGTTCATGGCACCGGTTTTGGACAGGACGGCCCCTATGCCGATCTTCAGGCGTATGACGACGTCATCCAGGCCGCGACAGGGACGACCAGTCTTCTCCCGCGCATCGACGGGAACCCCAGCCCGCGCTATTTTCCATCGCTCATCGCCGACAAGATCGCCGGCCAGTTCGGCGCGCAGGCAATTCTCGCTGCACTGGTCCACAAATTGCGCACCGGCGAGGGGCAGGAGGTCGAGGTGCCGATGTTCGAATGTTTCGCATCGTTCATGCTCACCGAGCATCTCCGCGACGCGGCGCTCGACCCGCCGATCGGGCCCGCGGGTTATCCGCGCCAGCTCGACCCGACACGTCAGCCGTTCCCGACGAGCGACGGGCATCTCGCGATCGTCCCCTATACGCCCGAATCGACCGCACGATTGATGGTGCTGCTCGGCAGCGCCGGCCTGACCGAAACGCCTGAATTCGAAGCTGCGAAAGCCAAGGGTCAGCATATGCCGATCGTCTATGCCGAAATCGCGCGCAAGACCCCGGCGAAGACAAGTGCCGAGTGGCTGGCGCTGTTCGCCGCCAACGACATTCCGGCGATGGCCGCGCGCGACCTTCAGGACATCAAGGAGGATCCGCATTTCGCCGCGACGGGATTCTTCCGCCACCGCACGCATCCCGATGTCGGCGCTTTCCACGAAATGCAGCCGCCGGTTCGTTATGGCGCGATGCCGCCGCGCGATCTGGGCTTCGCTCCGCGCGTCGATGGCGACGGAAAGGCGATCCGGGCCGAATTGGATCGCTGAACTTCGCCGGTTGCAATGTCGACGCCGCGCCCTAGCATCACGGCCATATAGACAAGGGGGAACCAAAATGCCTGAAAATCTGCTCGCGCCCGGCGCGGTGCTCGCGCTGTGGACGCTCGTCATGCTCACCTGGGCCGGGGTGACGCGCTTCCAGGCATTTTCGAAGGTCGGCATCGATCTGAAGGCCGCGCCGCCGGGTGGCCGCGGGGTCGATCTGGAAGGGGTGTTGCCGCCGCTCACCAACTGGAAATCGCATAATTATACGCATCTGTGCGAGCAGCCGACGCTGTTCTACGCCGTCATCATCTTCCTGCACCTGTCGGGCGGCAGCACCGACCTCACGCGCGGGCTGGCGTGGGCCTATGTCGTGCTGCGGATCGTCCACAGTTTCTGGCAGTCGACGGTGAACCGCGTGCCGGTGCGTTTTGTCATTTTCACGGTCGCGACGCTGTGCCTCTTCGCACTGGCATTGCTGGCCGTGATCGCCACTTTGGGTTGAGGGGAGAGACGATGGAAAATAGTGCGATACTCGGGCCGGTCGCGACGCTGGCGCTCTGGTCGATGGTCATGTGGGTGTGGATGTACGCGACGCGCATCCCTGCCATGAGCCGCGCCAGGATCGATGCCGCGAAAATGGTCGGCGGCACCGGCAAGGGCCTCGACGACGTCCTGCCGCCCGAAGTGCAATGGAAGGCGCACAACTATAATCATCTGATGGAGCAGCCGACGATCTTCTACGCCGTTGCGCTGGCACTCGCGATCGGCGGCATGGGCGGCGGGCTCAACGCGCAGATCGCGTGGACTTATGTGGGCCTGCGTATCGTCCACAGCCTGATCCAGGTCACGGTTAACCGCGTGCTATGGCGTTTTGCCGTCTTCGCGCTCGCCAGCCTCGCGCTTCTCGCATTGTGCATCCACGCCTTCATGGGCTTCGTGCTGCATTGAGAGAGTTCGTCGCCCCCGCCTTCGCGGAGGCGACGGACTATTTCGAAAACTTTGCCGCCAGTTCCACATGGGTTGACCAGCGGAACTGGCCGACGGGCTGCACCCAATCGAGCGTATAGCCCCCGTCGATCAGCGTCTTTGCATCGCGCGCGAAGCTCGCGGGATTGCAGCTGACATAGGCGATCACGGGCGCGGCCGAGGCCGCGAGCTGCTTCACCTGCTCCTCCGCCCCGGCACGCGGCGGATCGAGTATGATCGCGCCGAAGCGGTTGAGTTCGGCGGGGACCAGCGGACGGCGGAACAGGTCGCGATGCTCGGTCGCGACGAGCGCGCGGGCGCGGTTGGCCGCCCCCGTCAGCGCAGCGACCGCATCGCGTGCGCCCTCGGCGGCATAGACTTTGCGTCCCGCCTGCACCGACAGCGCAAAGGTGCCCACGCCCGCGAACAGGTCGGCCACCGCGCCCGCATCACCGATCGCCCGACGCACCGCATCGATCAACGCGGTCTGCCCGATCGCCGTCGGCTGCAGAAAGGCAAAGGGCGGAATTTCGACCGTCACATCGCCAAAGCGCATCGTCGGCGGCTCGGGCTGCCACAGAATTTCCAGCCCGTCGCCCTGATCGATCGCGAAGCGCGCCAGTTTATGCGCGCCCGCGAAATCCTGCAGCGCCATCGCGGCATCGAGCCCTTCGGCCTTCACGCCCTCGAGGATCAGTTCGACGCCCTGATCGAGCATCTGCAGCTTGACCTTCACCGGGCGCCGCGACTGCGCGATCATTACCAGCAAGTCGCGCACCGGCGCGATCAGCGCGAACAGCTCGGGGAGCAGCAGCGGGCACATCCGCATATCGACGATCTGGTTGCTCTGCGCGGCGTTAAAGCCGATCGCGACCTGTTTGCCGGTACGAAGCGCGGTCAGAACGGCGCGGCGGCGGCTTTGCTCCGGCGAGAGCATCGCGGGCAGCACGTGAATGCCCGTCACCTCCTGCCCCTCAAGCCCGCCGACAACGCGGTCGCGCACAAAGTCGGCGAGCGCCGGTTCCGCCACATGCTGCAACTGGCAGCCGCCGCATTTGCCAAAATGCCGGCACGCCGACTCTGTACGGTTCGGGCCCGGAATGATGATCCCGTCGTCGCGCACGCGGTCGCCCGGCACGCCGCCCGCCACATGGCGGCCGTCGCCCGTCACGCCATCGCCGCGCGCGGCAATGCGCTCGATCAGCGCAGCTTCAGTCATTTCATTCCCTAACCAGATCGTCGGCGACAAGGCCGGGGCCTATACGCGCCGCCTGCGCGATATGCCAGCCCACCGCCGCGACCGCCGCATCGAACGCATCGCCGCCGCGCGCGAGCATCGCGCCGCACGCCCCCGCGAGCACATCGCCCGTCCCCGCCGTCGCGAGCCACGGGCTGCCGGGCCAGGCGGCGGCAACGCGGCCATCGGGCGCGGCGATGATGGTGTCGGCGGCCTTATAGATCACCACGGCCTGCGTCCGCACTGCTGCCGCCTTCGCACGGTCGATCTTGCTGCCGTAAAGCTGCGGGAAAGCGCGCGCGAACTCGCCCTCATGCGGCGTGAGGATCGCCTTGCGCGGCGTTTCGGACAGGCGCGGCAGCGCGGCGTCGATGGCGGCCGCGTCGAGCACCAGCGGCTTGCCCGAATCGAGCGCCGCTTCGACATCGAACAGTAATTCGTCGCCTGCCGGAAATCCCGGCCCGATCACGACCGCACCGACGCGCGGATCGTCGAGCCGCTGGCCGAATTTTTCGTCGCTTTCGGTGATGATCGCCGAAAAGGGCGCGCGCACGGCGCCATCGAGCACGACATAGCCTGCCCCCGCGCGCTGTGCCGCCGCCGCGGTCAGTCCGGCGGCGCCGCGCATCGGCCCGGCGAAGACCAGCACCATGCCGCGCGTGAATTTGTGCGCCGTCACATCGGGCCTGGGCGTCTGCGGCACGGGCAAGGTCCGCATCGCCTTGCTCGCCGATATGCCGATGGGCGCAAGCAGGACGCGCCCGCAACCCGGTGCGGTTGGCAGCAGGACATGCGCGGGCTTGAGCGCCCCCAGCGCCAGTGTCACGTCGGCGGCGAGCGGCGGCGTCCAATCTTCGGCGCCATCGCTCTCCACCCCGCTCGGAAGGTCAACCGCCAATATGCGCCGGTCGGAAAAATGCCGGAGGATCATGGCCAGCGCGTCCGGGATCGGCCGCGACAGCCCGACGCCGAACAGCGCGTCGACAATCAAGGGCGCAGGGGCAAGGCGGCCGTTCAAGGGCTCGACTGGCCCGCTCCACCCCGCCCGCGTAGCCTTCGCCAGATCGGTTGCCGGGTCGGCCAGCGCAGCGACACGCACGGAGGCGCCGCGCGCCGCGAGCAAGCGCGCCGCGACATAACCATCGCCGCCATTGTTGCCGGGGCCGCACAGGATCAGGATCGGCGCGCCCGCCGCCATACGCCATGCGGTATCGGCGACCGCGGCGCCCGCGAGGTCCATCAATTCGGAGAGCGAAGTGCCCTGGATTGCACACGCGGCCTCGGCCTCGCGCATCGCCTTGGCTGTCAGGATCGGGGCGTCGGCTGGAACGGACATGTTGTCGAACCTAGCATGACGCAGAGAAAAGTCGCGGAGGAAGCGCTCTGTTACCCCATATCGTCATTGCGAGCGAAGCGAAGCAATGACGATAGTTTCTATTTCGCGCCGCCCGTATTGGCAGGCAGGCGATAGCGGTCGTTGCCGATCGCGACCTCGATGACATTGTCGCCGACGATGCTCACCTTCGCGGGCTCCGCGCCGTCGGCGGACATCACGCCGCGTCCGTCGGTCGTGATCTGCAGACGGCGGTATCCGACGTTGCTGCGCCCGACGACGAGCACCGCCCCGCCCTCGCCGCTCATTTCCTCGACGGTGCAGGTGCGGTCGAACAATTTGGCGCCCTCGAGCGCGCATTCGATGCGGCCGTTTTCGGCAGCTTCGCGCGAGCCGCGCGCTTCGGCCTCGGCAAGGTCGCTGTTATCGGATGCGCGATTGCAGCCCGCGAGCGCAACCAGCGCCAGTAACACCCCCCCGAGTTGTCTCATCCCTTGCCCTTCAGTTGCGACAGGTCGCGCACCGCACCGCGCGCGGCACTCGTCGTCATCGCGGCATAGGCTTGAAGTGCTACCGAAACCTTGCGCGGGCGCGGCTTGGCGGGCTGCCAGGCGGCGTCGCCCTTCGCTTCCATTGCGGCGCGGCGGGTCGCGAGAACGCTGTCGGGAACCATCAGGTTGATCGTGCGCTTTGGAATGTCGATCTCGATCAGGTCGCCATTCTCGACCAGCCCGATCGTGCCGCCCTCGGCCGCTTCGGGCGAAGCATGACCGATCGACAGTCCCGACGTGCCGCCCGAAAAGCGTCCGTCGGTGACCAGCGCGCACGCGGCGCCCAGCCCTTTCGACTTCAGATAGCTCGTCGGATAGAGCATTTCCTGCATCCCCGGCCCGCCCTTCGGTCCCTCATAACGGATGACGATGACGTCGCCCGCCACGACCTGGCCGGTGAGAATGGCCGCAACCGATGCGTCCTGGCTTTCATAAACCTTGGCGGGGCCCGAAAATTTCAGGATGCTCTCGTCGACACCTGCGGTCTTCACGATGCAGCCGTCGAGCGCGATATTGCCTGACAGCACCGCGAGCCCGCCATCCTGGCTGAAGGCATGTTCGGCCGAGCGGATGACGCCCGCTTCACGGTCGAGGTCGAGCGAATCCCAGCGCCGCTCCTGGCTGAACGCGACCTGCGTCGGCACGCCGCCCGGCGCCGCCATGAAGAATTTCTGCACATCGGGATCGTTGGTGCGCGAGATGTCCCATTTGTTGAGCGCATCGCCCAGCGTCGCGCTGTGCACTGTCGGCAGATGCGCATGGAGCAGCCCCGCACGCTCAAGCTGGCCAAGGATCGCCATGATCCCGCCGGCGCGGTGAACATCCTCCATATGGACGTCCGACTTGGCCGGCGCGACTTTCGACAGGCACGGCACGCGGCGCGACAGCCGGTCGATGTCGTCCATCGTGAAATCGACCCCTGCCTCGAACGCGGCGGCGAGCAGATGGAGCACGGTGTTGGTCGATCCGCCCATCGCGATGTCGAGGCTCATCGCATTTTCGAACGCTTCGAAGGTCGCGATATTGCGCGGCAGCACGCTGTCGTCATCCTGCTCATAGTGGCGCTTGCACATTTCGACGACGATCCGCCCGGCGCGCAGGAACAACTCCTTGCGGTCGGCATGCGTCGCGAGCGTCGATCCATTGCCGGGCAGCGAGAGGCCCAGCGCTTCGGTCAGGCAATTCATCGAATTGGCGGTGAACATCCCCGAGCACGACCCGCACGTCGGGCACGCCGCGCGCTCGATCTCGTCCACCTCGGCATCGGTATACTTCTCGTCTGCGGCGGCGACCATCGCGTCGACCAGGTCGAGCGCGACCTCCTTGCCCTTGATCACGACCTTGCCGGCTTCCATCGGCCCGCCCGAGACGAACACGACGGGGATATTGATGCGCAGCGCCGCCATCAGCATGCCCGGCGTGATCTTGTCGCAGTTCGAGATGCACACCATCGCGTCGGCGCAATGCGCGTTGACCATATATTCGACCGAATCCGCGATCAGGTCGCGGCTGGGCAGCGAATAGAGCATGCCGTCATGCCCCATCGCGATGCCGTCATCGACCGCGATCGTGTTGAATTCCTTGGCAACCCCGCCCGATGCCTCGATCTCGCGCGCAACCATCTGGCCGAGGTCTTTGAGGTGAACGTGGCCGGGGACGAACTGCGTGAAGCTGTTGACCACCGCGATGATCGGCTTGCCGAAGTCGCTGTCCTTCATCCCCGTTGCACGCCAGAGGCCGCGGGCACCGGCCATGTTGCGGCCGTGAGTCGTAGTGCGCGAACGATAGGAAGGCATTTCCGGTAATCCTGATAATTTTATTTCAAAAATATGCGAAGAGACGCGCCTCTACACGCCTACCCGGCCAGATTCAATGCAACTTTGCTACACATGCGCGAAAGCCGTTCGGCAAAGTGCGCCTGCCCCGCCGCATCGCCGACCAGATCCTGCCGCATCTCGATCCCGACATAGGGAATGCCGTTGCCCTCGGCGTGGCGGTTCATCGTCGCGTTGAGCAGCTTGCCCGAATAGGGCTGCTGGTCGCCGACGATCATGTCTTCGGCTTCCAAGGCCGCAATCGCCGCCGCCGCGAGCCGATCGTCCTCGTTATAGAGCACCCCGACGTGCCACGGCCGCGCCTGGTCGGGATGCGCCGCGAGCGACGGCGTGAAGCTGTGCAGCGACACGATCATCGCCGGGCGCTGCGCCGCGATCGTCGCGGCGATATGCGCATGATAGGGGCGGAAAAAGCGCGCCAGCCGCGCCTCGCGCGCCGCATCGCCGAGCGCATTGCCCGGCACCGCATGCCCGTCGCTGGCGATCGGAAGCACCCCCGGCGCATCTTCCTCACGGTTGCAGTCGACCACGAGGCGCGACACGCCGCCGAGGATTGCCGCATCGACCGCGCCACTCTCGACAAGCAATGCCGCGACCTCGGCGACGCCGATGTCGATCGCAATATGATTGGCCAGCAGCGCGCGATCGATGCCAAGATCGACGTCGCCCGGCACAAAGGCCGAGGCATGGTCGGCGATCAGCAGGATCCCGCCCGCGCGCGCTTCGCCGATCTGCCGCCAAGCTTCGCTCATCGCAATGTCCCCGCCATCGACCACCATCCCGGATGCCGCTCCGCCAGCAGCGTCGCCGCCGCGTCGCGCTCGGCCGCCGCATCGAACAGCGCAAAACAGGTCGCGCCCGACCCCGACATGCGCGCGAGCCATGGGCGCAGTCCGCCGAGCTCAAGCAATATGTCGGCAATCGCCTGGCACTGCGCAATCGCCGGACGCTGCAGGTCGTTGCGGGCGCTGAACAAGCCTGCGCGCAGGTCGGCGCCGGTGAACAGCGGCCCGCGATCGATGCCGTCCCACGCCGCAAAAACCGGCCCGGTCGCGACGGGCTGGCGCGGATTGACCAGCAGCACCGGTGTTCCGCCAAGCCGTAGTTCGGGCACGTCGCTCAATTCTTCCCCGACGCCGACACCCAGACAGGTCGTGCTCGCGACACAGGCGGCGATGTCGGCGCCAAGCGGGCCGACGAGCCGCGCCAGCGCCGTATCGGCCAGCTCGGGCAGGAAATGGGTCCGGATCAGCCGCGCCATCGCCGCTGCATCGGCCGATCCGCCCCCGATCCCCGCCGCCACCGGCAATCTCTTCGTCAGCGTCACCGCAAGCGGCGGCACCCGCTCCGCACCATAACGTTCGCGCAGCAGCGCCAGCACCTTCATCACCAGATTGTCGCCGCCCGCGCTCAATCCCTCGGCGAATTCACCGTCGATCGTCAGCGCATCGGCATCGGCGAACTCGGCGGCGATCGCATCGCCTCCGTCGACAAAGGCAAACAAGGTCTCAATGTCATGATAGCCGTCGGCGCGCCGCCCCCGGACATGGAGCGCGAGGTTGATCTTGGCCCAGCCCGTCTCGCGAAACGCGGTCACGGCGCCGTGGTCGCGGGGGTCAGCCCGTCGCGCAGCTTCGCCTCCAGCCGCGTCGTCATCTCGGCTTCCGCGAGCAACGCGGCAGCGCGCCAGTTATAGCGCGCCTCGAACTTCTGCCCGGCCTGCCAGTAGGCATCGCCCAGATGCTCGACGATCACCGCATTTCCGGGCTCGCCGCGCTGCGCCTTTTCGAGCAGCTTCACCGCATCGTCGGTACGGCCTGTCAGAAAATAGGCCCAGCCAAGCGAGTCGGCGATGCTCGCATTCTGCGGCTCCTTCGCCCAGGCCGCCTCGATGCGGGCAAGCGACTGCTTCACGTCCTTGCGCCGTTCGAGCGCCGAATAGCCGGCGAAATTCAGCACCGACGCATCGTCGGGCCGCAGCGTGACCGCCTTTTCCATCAACGGCTGCGCGGCGTCCCACTCATTCGCCTGCAACAGCAGCTCGGCCCGCGCGATGAGCAGCGTGCTGCGAAGCGCGCGATCGCCTTCGCCATCGCCCAGAGTTGCCTCGAGCCGTTGATAGGCGCGCGCGGTCGCCTGTCGATCATCGGATCGGCGGGCAATGTCGGCCAGGCGGACGAGCAGGCCGCGCGCCGCGCTGTCTGCCGCCGCGGCTTTGGCCAGTTTCGCCGCGCCCGGCAGGTCGCCGGCATCGGCCATCAATTCGGCCCGCCGCATCGCGAGTACCGGGGGCAGCGGGGTGCGCTCGGTTCCGAGCAGCGCCATGGCTTCCGCGCGCTGTCCGTTACGGTCGAGGGCCTCGACCAGCGTCGCGCGTACCGCCCAGTCCTGATCGTTCAGCCAATGCGCGGCGCGCGCGAACAGCAAAGGGACCTTCGAACCGCCGTTCGGCGTGCGCGCCAGCCCGTCGGCGAGCAGCCCCAGCCACTGGGCCACGCCGGCGCGCGGGGTCGACACCGGTTGGTCGGGCAAGAGCAGCATCGGATCCTCGCGCTGCCCCGACGCCAGCGCGATCCGCCCGCGCAATGTTTTGGCCGCATCATCCTGCCCCGCCCTGTCGAGCGTCGCCGCCACGCGCAGGCCGATGAGCTGGCTGGTCCGATCGGTCAGCGTGATCGTGTTGGTCAGTGCCGCCGCCTCGCCCGGGCGTCCGGTCGCGATCTGCACCAGCGCGACCTGAAGCGACAGCGAAGGTTCGGGCCGCAGGCGGTTGTTGGCCGCGAGCAAGTGCCGCTCGGGGAGCTTTTCGCGCGCGCCGACGTCGATCCATGCGTTGACCGTCGGCAGGATCAGCCGCCCGATCGTGTCGGCGCCCGCCTTGTCGGCGCGCCCCGCCATATAGTCGCGCGCGGCCTTCCAGTCCGACCGGCGCATCGCGTCGACCATCAGCACCAATTGCGCATCGAAGCGGCGTTCGCCGGCCGCCCATAAACGCTGCGCGGCGGCGCGCGCGGCAACCAAATCGCCCGCCTCGATCGCCTGTTCGAGCATCCGTCCGCGCAGCCCCGGCAGGTCGGGCGCGACGCTCGAAACCGCGGTCAGCGCCGACAGCGCGGCAGCGGGCTCGCCGCCTTCCTCCGCGAGCCGCGCCCGCACCAGCGCGTTCAAGGCCGCGCCATTGTCGTCGACGGCATGCGCCGGAACCGCCGCCGCAATCGCGGCGGCGATCAGAAAGAAGCGCGCGGGCTTACATGTTCGGGTAATTGGGGCCTCCGCCGCCTTCGGGGGTGACCCAGTTGATATTCTGGGTCGGGTCCTTGATGTCGCACGTCTTGCAATGGACGCAGTTCTGGGCGTTGATCACGAATTTGGGATCGCCCTCGGCTTCGCCGACGATCTCATAGACGCCTGCCGGACAATAACGCTGCGCGGGCTCGTCATAGAGCGGCAAATTATACGCGACCGGGATCGACGGATCCTTGAGCTGAAGGTGGACCGGCTGGTCTTCCTCATGGTTGGTGTTCGAAACGAACACCGAAGACAGGCGGTCGAAAGTCAGCACGCCGTCGGGCTTGGGATAATCGGGTTTCGGCATGATGTCGGCCCGGTACAGGCTTTCGTTGTCCGGATGATGCTTCATCGTGAAGGGGACTTTGATCTTCAGCGTTTCGAGCCACATCGTGATACCCGACAGGAGCGTCCCCGCCAAGTCGCCATATTTCTCGACGAGCGGCAACACGTTGCGCACGACGCTGAGTTCTTTCTTCACCCAGCTCTCGTCAAAGGCGGCCTGATAGGCATCGAGCGTGTCGCTGCTGCGCCCCGCGGTCACCGCGGCAAACGCCGCCTCGGCCGCCATCATGCCCGATTTCATCGCGGTATGCGTGCCCTTGATGCGCGGCACGTTCAGGAAACCGGCGGTATCGCCGATCAACGCGCCGCCCGGGAAAGCGAGCTTCGGCACCGACTGAAGCCCGCCGTCGCTGATCGCGCGCGCGCCATAGGAGACGCGCTTGCCGCCCTTCAGGATCTTGGCGATCTCGGGGTGCGTCTTCCACTTCTGCATCTCCTGGAACGGGGAGATGTGCGGGTTGCGATAGTTGAGCCAGGTCACGAAGCCCAAGGCGACCTGTCCGTTCGCCTGATGGTAGAGGAAGCCGCCGCCATTGGCGTTTTCGTCGAGCGGCCAGCCCTGCGTGTGGATCACGCGGCCCTCGGCGTGGTTCTCGGGCTTGACGTCCCAGAGTTCCTTGACACCCAAGCCATAGACCTGCGGCTCGCAATCGGCGTCGAGCGCGAACTGCGGCTTGATCATCTTGGTCAGGTGCCCGCGCACGCCTTCGGCGAAGAAGGTGTATTTGGCATGGAGTTCGAGGCCGGGGGCATAGTCGCCCTTGTGGCTGCCGTCGCGCGCGACGCCCATGTCGCCCGTTGCGACGCCTTTGACCGAGCCATCCTCATTGTAGAGGATCTCCGCGGCGGGGAAGCCGGGGAAGATTTCGACACCAAGACCTTCGGCTTGCTCGGCGAGCCAGCGGCAAAGATTGCCAAGGCTGCCAGTGTAAGTGCCGACATTGTGCATGAAGGGAGGCGTAATGAATTCGGGCATGCCGAACTTCTTTGTCTTGGTCAGCACCCAGTGCTGATTGTCGTTCACGGGCACTTCGGCCAGCGGACAGCCCTGCGTGCGCCACTCTGGAAGCAACTCGTCGAGCGATTTGGGATCGATTACCGCGCCTGAGAGGATGTGCGCGCCGACTTCCGATCCTTTTTCAAGGATGCACACCGACAATTCGCTGCCCGCGTCATTCGCCAATTGTTTGAGGCGGATCGCCGCCGAAAGCCCCGCTGGCCCTGCGCCAACGATGACCACGTCATAGGGCATCGATTCCCGTTCGCTCACCGCAAATACCTTTCTGCCGTCCCCGCGCGGGATCATTCATCGTGTCCCGCGCTCATTCTGTCACGAAATGCGATGCCCGCCAATTGACGGGTCCGTCAACCACCTGTTTGGTGTAAATCGATGGGTGGGTCATATTCAGCGCTGCTGGCACAAAGCACTTGCGACTGGTGGTCGTTGGCGGGGGTCGATGCGCTCGTCGGCGAGCAGCCGGCGGGCTGGCTCGTCACGCCGCCCGCAAATGACGCTGCGGCGCCCAAGCCGAAACGCGCCGTAAACGCCGAGCGCGAACTGCCTCCGCTTCCCGCCGCGCTCCAGCGACAGGAGGTGCTCGAGGCGGCCGAACCCAAGGGTCCGGTCGTGTTTCCCGACGATTGGAACGAATTCCAGCACTGGCTCGCGACAAGCGACGATGTGCCCGGCAGCCAGTGGGACGCGCGCCGCGTGCTTCCTGCCGGTGAAGCGGGCGCGCCGCTGATGCTGCTCACCGCATGGCCCGAAATCGACGATCAGCGCGATGGCACGCTCTTCGCGGGCCCGGCGGGCAAGCTGCTCGACGCGATGTTGCAGGCGATCGGCAAGACGCGTGGCGACTGCTATGTCGCCAGCCTTGCCGTAACGCGTCCTGCCGGCGGCCGCTGCGACGGCGAAGAGGCGGCCGAGCTCGACCGGCTGCTCTGGCATCACTTGCGACTGGCGAAACCGGGACGTTTGCTGCTGATCGGCAGCGATATCGTCCGCATGGCCGCCAGCCTGCCGCTGCCCGATGCGCGCGGAAAGTTACTCAATATTAACCAAGATGGCCGCAAGATGGAGGCCGTGGCTGTAGCGCATCCGACGATGCTGCTAGCCAGGCCCGCGCAGAAGGCGGCGGCGTGGGATAGCCTGAAAATGTTCAACCGGGGACGTTGACGGATGCAGAATATGACCAAAACCCTGATTTCATGCGCCGTCATGGCGATCTCCTTGAGCTCCGCACCGGCGTTCGCCGCCGATGCCAGCAATCGCGACCTCTTGTCGGCGCCGCAGACGGTGCCCGAGATCCTGTCGTCGAAACAGAAACAGCTTTACACGCAGGTGCTCACCGCGATCCGCGGCCAGCGCTGGGCCGAAGCCAAATCGCTGCTCGATGGGGGGGACAATGGCCCGCTCACCGATTTCCTCCGCGCCGAATTGCTCACCGCCGCGAACAGCCCGCGCGCCGAAATCGCCGACATCATGCCGATCCTCTCGCGATCGCCTTACCTCCCGCAGGCCGAACAGCTTGGCAGGCTCGCGACGCGGCGTGGTGCGACCGATCTGCCGACGCTGCCGTTCCAGGCGCGGCTCGCCTGGTCGGGCAGCGCTCCGCGCCGTCTCGGCGCCGACGCCGTCAGCGGCGACCCTGCGGCGGCCGCGCTCGCGCGCTCGATTCCCGAGCGGATCAAGAATGACGATCCCGCGGGCGCCGAAGCGTTGCTCAACGCCGCCGGCGACCAACTGAGCCCCGAGGCGCGCAACGAATGGCGGCAGAAGGTCGCCTGGTCCTATTATATCGAGAATGACGACGCCAACGCGCTGCGTTTGGCGAACGAGTGCAGCAGCGGCCAGGGCGCCTGGTCGACGCAGGGCGCATGGGTCAAGGGTCTCGCCGCATGGCGTACCCGCGATTATCGCACCGCGCTGACCGCTTTCGACCGTGTAGCCAAGGAAGCACCCGACAGCGAACAGCGCGCCGCCGCTTATTACTGGTCGGCGCGTGCCGCGATCGCCGCGGGCGAGCCTGCCTCGGTCCAGCAGCGCCTGCGCGCTGCCGCCGCGAATGAAGAAACCTTCTACGGCCTGCTCGCCGCCGAAACGCTCGGCGTCGAACCGAACCGCCAGCGCGAGAATGTCCGCGCCGACCGCAGCGCCTGGCGCGCGCTCGAAGACCTGCCCAACGTCCGCGCCGCGATGGCGTTCGCCGAGATCGGCGAGGATAAATATGCCGGCACGCTGCTGCGCCATCAGGCGCTGATCGGCGACGTGCGGCAGCATGAACAATTGCTCGCGATGGCAGGCGCGCTCAGCTTGCCCGAGACGCAGCTCTATCTTGCGCACAACACGCCGCAGGGCCGCAAGCTCGCGGCACAGACGCGCTATCCGCAGCCCAAGTGGGAACCCAATGGCGGGTGGAAGGTCGATCCGGCGCTCGTCTTCGCGCACACGCTGCAGGAATCGCGCTTCCAGCGCACCGTCGTCAGCCCGGCGGGCGCTTTTGGCCTTATGCAGGTCCGCCCCGGCACCGCGCGCGACGTCGCGCGCTGGCGCGGTGACAGCGGGACGGGCGATCTGCGCATTCCCGCGGTCAATATGGACATGGGACAAAGCTACCTGCAATATCTCAGCAAGGACCCCTCGACCGGCGGCCAGCTTCCCAAGGTGATCGCCGCTTATAACGCCGGGCCCGCGCCCGTCGCGCGCTGGCAGACCGAAATCCGCGATAATGGCGACCCGCTGCTGTATATGGAATCGATCCCCTATTGGGAAACGCGCGGCTATGTCGGCATCGTGCTGCGCAATTATTGGATGTACGAAGCGCAGCAGGGCAAACCCTCGATCAGCCGCGCCGCGCTGGCGCAGGGCAAATGGCCGCGCTTTCCCGACGGCAAGGACCGCATCCGCCTGACCTATGCCGGTGGCCTCGGCAACGCCGACTGACAGGAACGCGAATGCCGATTGACGAGAGCCAGACCTTCAATCCGGTCCGCATCGCGCTATTGACGATTTCGGACAGCCGCAGCGCGGCCGAAGACCGCTCCGGCGACAGGCTCGAGGAACTACTGACCGGCGCGGGCCATATTCTCGCCGCGCGCGCGATCATCAAGGACGAGACCGACCTGATCGTCTCGCGCCTTCACAACTGGATCGACGACCCTGAGGTCGATGTCGTGATCACCACCGGCGGCACGGGCCTCACGGGACGCGACGTGACGCCCGAGGCGCTGCACCGGCTCGATGGCAAGGACATTCCCGGCTTCGGCGAACTGTTCCGCTGGCTCAGCTATCAGACGATCGGCACCTCGACGATCCAGTCGCGCGCCTGCGCGGTCGTCGCGCGCGGCACCTATATCTTCGCGCTCCCCGGTTCGACCGGCGCGGTGACCGACGCATGGGAAGGCATATTGTCCACCCAGCTCGACAGCCGCCACAAGCCCTGCAATTTTGTCGAACTGATGCCGCGGCTGACCGAATAACGAGTTTGTTCTTTATTTGTTCTCACCGGAGGATTATCCTCCGCCGGTGGAATCGTCCAAACCCCTCCCCCCGATCGCGGGCCGCGGCGCGCCGACCAATTTGCGGCCGACGCGCACCGGATCGGCCGAGCGCGTCCTCGACGGCGACTGGCTCGACGCAGCGGAGGAGATCGACGGCGACGCCCCGCCGCTGCGCACGACGGTGACGGTCGAGCATCCCAAGACGATCATTTCGCGGAACAAATCGCCCGACATCAGCTTCGACCGCTCGATCAATCCCTATCGCGGCTGCGAGCATGGCTGCATCTATTGCTTCGCGCGCCCGACGCACGCGTTTCACGACCTGTCGCCCGGGCTCGATTTCGAAAGCAAGCTCTTCGCCAAGCCCGACGCCGCGAAGCTGTTGCGCACCGAACTTGCGAAACGCGGCTATATTGCGGCGCCGCTGGCGATCGGCACCAACACCGACGGCTACCAGCCGGTCGAGCGCGAATGGGGGATCACGCGATCCATCGTCGAAGTCCTTGCCGAAACGCGCCACCCACTGATCATCACGACCAAGTCCGACTGCGTCCTGCGCGATATCGACCTGCTCGCCGACATGGCGCGCGACAATCTGGTGGGCGTCGCGGTGTCGGTAACGACGCTCGATCCGCAAGTCGCGCGTACCCTCGAACCCCGCGCGCCGCACCCGCGCCGCCGACTCGCCGCGATCCGCAAGCTGATCGACGCCGGCGTGCCGACACAGGTCAATATCTCGCCGATCATCCCCGCGATCACCGATTATGAGATCGAGGCGATCATGGCCGCCGCTGCGGACGCGGGCGCAATCCGCGCATCCTATATACTGATGCGCCTGCCGTTCGAGGTCGCGCCCTTGTTCCGCGCCTGGCTCGCGGCGCATTATCCCGACCGCGCCGACAAGGTGATGCACATGGTGCAGGAGATAAGAGGCGGCCGCGACAATGATCCCGATTTCTTCACGCGAATGCGGGGCCACGGCGTCTGGGCCCAGCTCATCCGCACCCGCGTCAAACGCGCCGCGCGCGAACATGGCATGGACCGGAGCTTTCCGGCGATCCGAAGCGACCTGTTCAGGCCGCCGGAGCGGGATGGGCAGATGGAATTGTTCTAGCCGTCGTCATTGCGAGGAGCCGAAGGCGACGCGGCAATCCAGAGCGGCGCAAGGCCGCCCTGGATTGCTTCGCTACGCTCGCAATGACGAAGAAAAGACTAGGCGGCAGCCAGCGACTTCAGCTTGTAGTCCTTGTAATCGTCGCGGATCTGGCGCTTCAAAATCTTGCCCGTCGCGGTGTGCGGCAATTCGTCGACGAAGACGATCTCATCGGGCAGCCACCATTTGGCGACCTTGTCCTTAAGGTAATCGACGATCGCCGCCTCGGTCACCTCGTACCCCGGCTTTTTCACGATCAACAGGATCGGCCGTTCGTCCCATTTCGGGTGATAGACGCCGACCGCCGCCGCCTCCTGCACCCCCGGCGCGCCGACCGCGGCGTTTTCCAGCTCGATCGAGCTGATCCACTCGCCGCCCGACTTGATCACGTCCTTTGCACGGTCGGTGATCTGCATGACGCCGTCGGGGTGCAGCACCGCGACGTCGCCGGTGTCGAACCAGCCATCGCCATCGGCGGCGTCAACATCGGCCTTGAAATAGCGCTGGATGATCCACGGTCCGCGGCATTGCAGCCGCCCGCTCGTCACCCCGTCGCGCGGCAATTCCTCGTCCTCGTCGTCGACGATGCGCAGTTCGACGCCGAACGGCGGGCAGCCCTGACGGCACACGATGTCGACCTGTTCGTCGAAGCTCAGCTCGTCCCAGTTCCACGGCCGCTTGCCCATGGTTCCTATGGGGCTGGTTTCGGTCATCCCCCACGCATGACCGACCGCGATCCCCGCGCGCATGAAGCGTTCGATCATCGCGCGCGGCGCCGCCGATCCGCCGATGATCACGCGCTCGAGCTTGCCGTAACCGATGCCGGTCGCGTCCATGTGCGCGAACATCGCGATCCACACCGTCGGCACGCCCGCGCTGTGCGTCACGCCCTCGTCGTGCATCAGATCGCAAAGGACCTGCGCATCGTTGGTCGCCGAAAACACCAGTTTCGAGCCGACCGTTGCCGCCGCGAAGGGCACACCCCAGCTGTTGGCGTGGAACATCGGCACGATCGGCAGGATGACGCTGCGGTTCGACAGGCCGAACACGTCGGGCTGGATCTCGGTGATCGCATGAATGACGTTCGAGCGATGCTCGTAGAGCACGCCCTTGGGATTGCCCGTGGTGCCGCTGGTATAGCAAAGTCCGACCGGATCGCGCTCGTCGAGCTGCACCCATTCGAAGCTGCCGTCCTCGACGTCGATCAGGTCGCGGTAGGAGAGATAGCCCTCGCGCGCCGGGGCATCGAACAATATGAAATGCTCGACCGTTGGCAACTGCGGGCGCAGGCGCTCGACGATCGGCAGGAACATCGCATCGAACAACAGCACGCGGTCGTCGGCATGGTTGATGATATAGATCAGCTGCTCGTCGAACAGCCGCGGGTTCACCGTGTGGAGCACGCCGCCGATGCCGGCGCTGCCGTACCAGCTGACGAGATGATGGCCGTGGTTCATCGCCAGCGTCGCGATGCGGTCGCCCTTGTTCATGCCCAGCTTCGTCATCGCGGCGGCGAAGCGGCGCGCGTCGTGCCCGACGTCGCCCCACGTCGTACGTGTCACGCTGCCGTCGGCCCAGCGCTACACGATCTCGCGCTCCGCATGCTCGCGTGCGGCATGGTCGATCAGGCTGGTGACCAGCAGCGGCTGGCTCTGCATTCCGGACATCAGGCATTCCTCTCTCTTATTTGCCCTAGGGATAAGGCGAGGAATGCGTTTTACGCAAGCGTCAACGATCAGCGCGCCCGAAAGTCCTTCGGGGTGAACAGCGACAGCGTCACGTCGCTGACCCCCGCGACCGTTTCGAACCGCGACACGACATCGGGACCCAGCGCGAAACCGCGGCCGAGGTTGATGCGAAGTTCGTCGCCGGTGTCGGGGTCCTCGGTCAGGAAGAACACGCGCCCGCGCGCATCCTCGCGCCGTTCGAGTAGGCGCGCCATCTCCGCGATCGCGTCGGGCAACGCAACGCGGCAGGTCAGTTCCAGTGCCGCGGTCGCCGCCATTTCGGCCAGCGGCTGCGCGCCCCGCACCGTGACGCGCGGCGTTTCTTCACCCTCGAGCAGGTCGAGCTCGACCGACAGGATCGCGCAGCCGCCATGGGCCGCGAGCGCCTCCAAAATCTTGCTCGCCTGCTCGTCGAAACAGCTCGACTGGAATTGCCCGCTGCGGTCGGAAAGCGTCAGGTTGAGGAAGCGATTGCCGCGCTGCGACACGCGCGGCCGCGCGCTTTCGACCATGCCCGCCATCGTCATCGGGATGCGCGTTCCGGGCGTCATTTCGACATTGGCGCAGATGTCGCCATAGGTCCGCGCGCCGCGTGCCGCGACGATCGCCTCATATTGCTCGACCGGGTGCGCCGAGAAATAGAAACCGAACGCTTCCTTTTCGCGCGTCATCCGTTCGGCGAGCGTCCAAGGTTCGGCCGCCGGAAGTTGCAGCGCCGGCGCGATGTCGACATCGCCGCCGAACAGTCCGCCCTGCCCGGTCGACCGTTCGTGTGCCGACGCATTGGCGCAGGCGAGCAGACTTTCGGCCCCGGCAAATGCACGCGGGCGGCTGGGCTCGACGCCGTCGAATGCACCCGCACCCGCCAGCGCCTCGATCTGGCGCCTGTTGAGCAGCTTAGGGTCGATGCGGCCCGCGAAATCGTCGAGCGAGGCAAAATCGCCGCGATCGCGGCGCTCGGCGACCAGCGCCTCCATCGCGCGTTCGCCGACGCCTTTGAGCGCGCCGAGCGCGAAGCGCACCGCCATGTCTTCGCCGCTCTGCCCGACCGAAAAATCGGCCTCGCTCTCGTTGATCGACGGCGGCGCGACTTCGATGCCAAGGCGGCGCATATCGTCGATGAAGATCGATAATTTGTCGGTCTGGTGGCTGTCGAACGACATCGATGCCGCGAAAAACTCGTGCGGATAATGCGCCTTCAGCCACGCCGTCTGGTACGATAGCAGCGCATAGGCGGCGGCGTGGCTCTTGTTGAAGCCATAACCCGCAAACTTGTCGATCAAGTCGAACAGCTCGTTCGCCGCCTTGGGCGCGATCTGGTTGTGCTCGCCGCACCCCTTCACGAATGTCTCGCGCTGCGCGTCCATCTCCGCCTGGACCTTCTTGCCCATCGCGCGGCGCAATAGGTCGGCGCCGCCGAGGCTGTAGCCCGCCAGGATCTGCGCCGCCTGCATCACCTGTTCCTGATAGACGAAGATGCCATAGGTTTCGGCGAGAATGCCTTCGAGCAACGGGTGCGGATAGGCGATCGCCTCGCGGCCGTTCTTGCGCGCGCCAAACAGCGGGATATTGTCCATCGGCCCCGGACGGTAGAGCGCGACGAGTGCGATGATGTCGCCGAAATTGGTCGGTTTCACCGCCGACAGCGTGCGCCGCATACCTTCGGATTCCAGCTGGAACACGCCGACGGTTTCGCCGCGCTGGAGCAGTTCATAGACCTTGGGCGTCGCGTCCGCGTCCTCCCATGGCAACGCATCGAGATCGACGTCGATCCCGCGCAGCGCGAGCAGGCGCTTCGCTTCCTTCAGCACCGACAAGGTCTTGAGCCCGAGGAAGTCGAATTTCACCAGCCCCGCGCTCTCGACATATTTCATGTCGAACTGCGTCACCGGCATGTCCGAACGCGGGTCGCGATAGAGCGGCACGAGCTGGTCGAGCGGGCGGTCGCCGATCACCACGCCCGCGGCGTGGGTCGAGCTGTGCCGCGGCAAGCCTTCAAGCTGACGCGCCATATCGAACAGGCGGCGCACCCCGTCGTCCTGCTTATATTCGGTCATCAGCTCCGACACGCCGTTCAGCGCGCGTTCGAGCGTCCAGGGATCGGTCGGATGGTTGGGCACCAGCTTCGCGAGCCGGTCGACCTGGCCATAGCTCATCTGGAGCACGCGCCCCGTGTCCTTGAGCACCGCGCGCGCCTTCAGCTTACCGAAGGTGATGATCTGCGCGACGGTGTCGCGGCCGTATTTCTCCTGCACATAGCGGATCACTTCGCCGCGCCGCGTTTCGCAGAAGTCGATGTCGAAGTCGGGCATCGACACGCGTTCGGGGTTGAGGAAGCGTTCGAACAACAGGCCGAGCTTGAGCGGATCGAGGTCGGTAATTGTCAGCGCCCAGGCGACGACGCTGCCCGCGCCCGAACCGCGCCCCGGACCCACCGGAATATCGTGCGCCTTCGCCCATTTGATGAAGTCGGCAACGATCAGGAAATAGCCCGGGAATCCCATCTGGGTGATGACGTCGACCTCGAAATCGAGGCGCGTGACATAGGCTTGCCGCTCCTCGTCGGAGAGGTCGGGATAATGCGCGAGCCGCGCTTCGAGGCCCGCATGCGCGTCGGCTTTCAGCTGCGCCGCCTCGCCCTCACGGTCGCCGGCGAGGCTCGGCAGGATCGGCGCGCGCTTCGGCGCCATGAACGCGCAGCGCCGCGCGATGACGAGCGTGTTGCGGATCGCCTCGGGCAGGTCCGAAAAGGCGTCTTCCATCGCCTCGGCGGGTTTCAGCCAGGCTTCGGGGCTCGAAACGCGCCGGTCCTCGCTCTCGACATAGGCCGATTGCGCGATACACAGCATCGCGTCGTGCGCGGGATGGAAATTGGGTTCGACGAAGTTCGCGGGGTTCGTCGCGGCGATCGGCAGTGCGCGCGCGTATGCGAGGTCGATCAGCGCCGCTTCGGCCGCGATCTCGGTCGCGTCACCGCGCCGCGACAATTCGATATAGAGCCGCCCGCCGAACAGCGCCTCCAATTGCTCGACATAATCGTCGGCCGCGCTCTTCTGCTCGCCCGCGAGCAGCCGCGCGAGCGCACCCTCGCCGCCGCCGGTGAGGCAGATCAGCCCGTCGGTCCTGCCCGCAATATCGGACAGCAGCACATGCGGGTCCTGCTCGACCGGGCGGCCGAGATGCGCAGCCGATACAAGCGCGCACAGATTGTCATATCCCGCATTGTCCTGCGCATAGAGCGCCAGCCAGTCGATCAGCGGGGCGCCGTTCGCGAGCCGCTGCCCCGGCCGCGCGACGCTCAGCAGCGTGCCGACGATCGGCTGCACCCCCGCCGCCTTGCACGCCTCGCCAAAGGCCATGACGCCGTAAAGCCCGTTGCGATCGGCGACCGCGATCGCCGGAAACCCGCGCTCGCGTGCCGCCTTGGCGATCAACTTGGGTTCGATCGCACCTTCGAGCATCGTGTAGCTGGAAAAGACACGCAGGGGGACAAAGGGGCTGAAGGCCATCGGATGACGCTACAGTGACAGCACTGATTCTGCCAAGGGTTAACCCAGCAGTTCCTCGATCTCTTTGCGCAATTGTTCGGGCTTGGTCGTCGGCGCGTGGCGCGACACGGTCTTGCCTTCGCGATCGACGAGGAATTTGGTGAAATTCCATTTGATCCCGCTGCCGAGCAGGCCGGTCTTTTCCTTCTTCAAATGCTTGAAGATCGGATCGGCATCGTCGCCATTGACGTCGATCTTGGCCATCAAAGGAAAGCTGACGTCATAGGTCAGCGAACAGAAATTCGCGATTTCCGTGGCATCGCCGGGCTCCTGCGCACCGAACTGGTTGCACGGGAAGGCGAGGATTGCGAGCCCGCGATCCTTGTAATCGCGGTACAACTCCTCCAGCCCCTCATATTGCGGGGTGAAGCCGCATTTGGACGCGGTGTTGACGATCAGCAGCACCTTGCCGCGATAATCGGAGAGCGATTGCGTGCCGCCGCCGGGCAGCTTCGCCGAAAGATCGTATAATGCCATATTCCGTCCCCTATCTCTCGCGCGAGCCTACGCCTCGATCCGCCCGTCGTGCAAGCGTAGCACACGGTCCATCCGCGCCGCGAGCCGTTCGTTGTGCGTCGCGACCAGCGCCGCCGAACCATGATCACGCACCAGCTTGACGAACTGGTCGAACACACGGTCGGCGGTTGCCTCGTCCAGATTACCTGTCGGCTCGTCGGCGAGCACCAGCAAGGGCCGGTTCGCCAGCGCACGCGCCACCGCGACACGCTGCTGCTCGCCGCCCGACAGCTTGCTTGGCTTGTGATGCAGACGCTCGGCCAATCCCAGCCGCCCGAGCAGGTCCGCCGCGCGTTCCTCGGCCTCGGCCTGCCCCGCGCCGCGGATCAACTGCGGCAGGATCACATTCTCGATCGCGTTGAAATCGGGGAGCAGGTGGTGGAATTGATAGACGAAGCCGATCTTCTCGCGCCGCGTCTTCGTCCGCTCGCCCTGATCATATCGCGTGACGTCATGGCCATCGATGCTGATCGTCCCGTCGAACCCGCCTTCCAGCAGGCCCACGGCCTGCAACATCGTCGACTTGCCCGAGCCCGACGGCCCGAGCAGCGCGACGATCTCGCCGCGCTTCAGATGGGCATCGACCCCGCGCAGCACGTCGATGGTGACGTCGCCCTGCGTGAAACTGCGCTTCAGCGCGTGAAGCTCCAGAACCTTGTCACTCATAACGCAGCACCTGCACCGGATCGGTGTTTGCCGCCTTGAATGCGGGATAGAGCGTCGCGAGGAAGCTGAAGACGATCGCCATCACTGCGATCCCGGTAATTTCGAACGGGTCGGGTTTCGACGGCAATTCGGTGAGGAAGCGGATGGAGGGGTCCCACAGCGGCTGGCCGGTCAGGAACTCGACCCCGCGCAGCACCCCGGCGCGGAAATAGAGCAGCCCGAAACCGAAACCCATGCCGACAAGCGTCCCCGCGACCCCGATCGACACACCGATCGTCATGAAGATGCGCAGCACCGCATCCCGCGGCGCCCCCATCGTGCGCAATATCGCCATGTCGCGCGTCTTCGCACGCACCAGCATGATCAGCGAGGATACGATGTTGAAGGCGGCGACGAGCACGATCAGCGAGAGGATCACGAACATCGCGACGCGCTCGATCGACAGCGCTTCGAACAAACTCGCGTTCATCGATCGCCAGTCGGACACGACCGCCTGCGCCGCGACCTTTTCGGCGAGCGGCTGCAATATCTCGCCGACCTTGTCGGGGTCGGTCGTCTTGATCTCGATCATCCCAACCTGGTCGCCGGTCAGCAGGAGCAACTGCGCATCCTCCATCGGCATGACGACATAGGCTTTGTCGAAATCATAGACGCCGATCTCGAAAATCGCCGATATGCGATAACTGATTTCGCGCGGTACGGTGCCGAACGGTGTCGATCGCCCCGCCGGATTGATGATCGTCAGGTTCGACCCGACGGTCGCGCCGAGGTTTCGCGCCAGCTCGCTGCCGATTGCGATATTGCCCGACCCGGCGGTCAGCGTGTCGAGGCTGCCCTGCAGCACCTTGCCGTTCAGCGTCTCGTTCTTGCGGATGTCGGGCACCAGCATGCCGCGCACCAATATTCCTTCAACGCGCCCGCTGAACGTTCCGAGCAGGGGCTGTTCGATCAGCGGGGTTGCCGACACGACACCCGGCGTCGCCTTCGCCTGTTTCAGAACGTCCTGCCAGTCGTCGAGCCGCCCGCCAAAGCCCTGCACCACCGCGTGGCCGTTGAGGCCAACGATTTTATCGAACAGGTCACTCCGCACGCCGTTCATCACGCTCATCACGATCACTAGCGCCGCGACGCCCAGCGTCACCGCAAGAAAGCTGAACGCCGCCGCGACGAAAATGAATCCTTCGCCGCGCTGCGGAAGCATATAGCGTTTGAATATGGTGCGTTCGTAAGGACGCAGGATCATGGAGCGGTGTGCCTTTGCGGCGCATGAAGAGTGACACGCATAGCGCCGCTTTAAGCAGCGCCGGCACTGCTGGCAATGGCCCGCCGGCATGGCGTCAAACGGCAAATGATTTGCTGAATGTGTTGCCGATAGGTCACAGCGCCCGGCAAAAGCAGGCAGGGCTGCCCGTCAAAGCGTGACAAAGCCCCCCTCCGGACCTACCCACACTGCTTCTGGTTCAACGCGGCCCAAAGGCCCGGCTCCAGGGAGTGCAGACCTTTCGCCGGGTCTGCAACAAAGGGGGATGGCGAGTGTTCGTCACAGGCGCCCGGGTTTCGCAAAGCGAGGCCCGGGCGTTGTGATTCCGACGCGAAGGCGTCGGTTGCAAATTTCTTTGGCGACTTGTCTTCGCATCTTCCGTCACCCCGGGCTTGACCCGGGGTCCCGCTTTTTGTTCAGATCAGCAGCTCGAACATATCACGCCAATCGGGATTGGCGCGCTCGATCAAATCAAATTTCCATTCGCGATGCCATCGCTTCAGGCGCTTTTCATGCGCGATACAACTGACAATATCGTCGCTGCGCTCCGGCCAAACGAGGCGGAGCAATCCATATCGTTCCCGGGGTGACGATCGGCTGGAGACTACCCCTCACTCTCGCTGATATCCTCCAGCATATCGGTATCGAGCACGCGCACGCGCCCCTGTTCGAGCGAAATCACCCCCGATTCCTCCCAACTCTTGAGCTGGCGGTTGATATGCTCGCGGCTCATCCCCGCAAAATTGCCGAGTTCGGTCTGGCTCAACTCGACGCGATGCGACGCCTCGACATCCTTGCGAATAAGCCGCTTGAGGTAACGCGCGAGCCGCGGGCCCGACGCATAGGCGCGGTCGCTTTCGATCGTCTGGTCGGCGGTGCGCAGCCGCCGCGCGAGCTGCTGCATCAGCGACCAGGCGAATTCGGGATGGCTCGCGGCAAAGTCTTTCAGCGCGTTGCGGCCAAGCTGCAACGCGCTCCCAGCGCTCGTCGCGGTCACCGATGCGGTGCGTTCGCCACCATCGAGTAAGGCAATCTCGCCGAGTATCGCGCCGGGTTCGGCATAGGCGAGCACGATTTCGCGGCCGCCCGAGGTCAGCATCGACACGCGAGCGGTGCCTTCGGTCAGGATCAGCATCATGTCGCCCGGGTCGCCCTGGACGAGCAATTCCTTGCCCTTGACGAAATTGACCTGCACCGCGCGGCTGGCGATTTCAGCCCAATCCTCGATCGAAAGGCCGGAAAAGATGCTGTCGGGGCCCTGCAACTCGGCGAGTCTCGCGTGATCCATGCCCCTACACCCCTTTTGACCGGTTTAGACGAGCCGGCTCTGTTTCACCGCCGCTTCGATGAAACCCGCGAACAAGGGATGCGGATCGAACGGCTTCGACTTGAGTTCCGGATGGAACTGCACGCCGATAAACCACGGATGGTCCGGGCGCTCAACGATTTCCGGCAACATGCCGTCGGGCGACATGCCCGAAAAGACGAGACCGCCCTTCTCCAGGCTCTCGCGATAGGCGTTGTTTACCTCATAGCGGTGACGATGCCGCTCGCTGATGTCGTTCGCGCCATAGACGCTCGCGACATGGCTGTTCGGCGACAGCTTCGCCTCATAGGCGCCCAGCCGCATCGTGCCGCCCAGATCGGTGTCGGCGCCGCGCTTTTGCAGCCCCTCGTCGCTCATCCACTCGGTGATCATGCCGACGACGGGTTCGTCGGTCGGGCCGAATTCGGTGCTCGACGCGTCTGCAATGCCGCTCGTGTTCCGCGCGCCCTCGATGCACGCCATCTGCATGCCGAGGCAGATGCCAAAGAAGGGCACATTGCGTTCGCGCGCGAAACGCACGCTCGAAATCTTGCCTTCGGACCCGCGCTCGCCGAAGCCGCCGGGGACGAGAATGCCGTGCATCGGTTCGAGATTGGCGGCGAGATCCTCGTCGCGCTCGAACATTTCGGCGTCGAGCCAGCGGATATTGACCTTCACCCGGTGCGCCATGCCGCCGTGGACCAGCGCCTCGTTCAGCGATTTGTACGCGTCGGGCAGCGACACATATTTTCCGACGACGCCGATCGTGACCTCGCCTTCGGGATGCTGCTTGCGGTCCATGATGTCGTACCAGCGCGACAGGTCGGGCGCGGGCGCGTCGTGGATGCCGAACGCACGCAGGACTTCGCTGTCGAGCCCTTCGCCATGGTACTGGACCGGGACCGAATAGATGCTGTCGGCGTCGAGCGCGGGGATCACCGCTTCCTTGCGGACGTTGCAGAAGAGCGCGATCTTCGCGCGCTCGGTCTCGGGCAGCGGCTTTTCGCAGCGGCAGAGCAGGATGTCAGGCTGGACGCCCAGTGAGGCGAGCTCGCGCACGCTGTGCTGCGTCGGCTTGGTCTTCAGTTCGCCCGCGGCCGCGATATACGGCACCAGCGTGACATGAACCGAGATCGCGTTTTCGCGCCCCTCTTCATTCTTCAGCTGGCGGATCGCTTCGATGAACGGTAGCGATTCGATGTCGCCGACGGTGCCGCCGATCTCGCACAGCACGAAATCGAGGTCGTCGATGTCGGTGCGCGCGAATTCCTTGATCGCGTCGGTGACGTGCGGAACGACCTGCACCGTCGCGCCCAGATAGTCGCCGCGGCGTTCCTTGGCGATGATGCCCTGATAGATGCGGCCCGAGGTGACATTGTCGCTCTGCCGCGCCGCAACGCCCGTAAAGCGTTCATAATGGCCGAGGTCGAGGTCGGTTTCGGCGCCGTCGTCGGTCACATAGACCTCGCCGTGCTGATAGGGCGACATCGTGCCCGGATCGACGTTCAGATAGGGATCGAACTTCCGGATACGGACGCGATAGCCGCGCGCTTGCAACAAGGCCGCGAGGCTAGCCGCCATCAAACCTTTGCCAAGCGAGGAGACCACGCCGCCGGTAATAAAAATGAACCGCGCCATGGGAGGAAAGACTTACTCAACGGGAGGGGGACGGCGCAAGCCGTCGAATCGCATCCGGCGGAAAATAATTCCGCCGGGCGGGTTTAAGGTGGAGGCCGAAGCCGCCGGTTATTTCTTGGCGGGTGGTGCCTGCGCCGGTGCCGGTGCGGCTTCCTGGCTCGATGCCGCTGCAGCTGCGGCCGCCAGCGGATCGTCGCTCGCGGGCGCAGGCGCAGCACCAGCAGGTGCAGGCTGCGCCGGACCGGTCAGCGACGAGGCCGGAGCCGCGCCACTCGTCTGTGCCGTTTTCGACAGCGAGGTGTCGATCGTCGAACCGCTGCGGCCAACCGAAGCCATCGCTGCAAGCACGATCGACAGCGCGACGAAAGCCGTCGCGAGGACCGTCGTTGCGCGGGTCATGAAGTCCGCAGCGCCGCGCGCCGAAAGCAGGCCCGCGGGGCTGCCGCCGACGCCAAGACCGCCACCTTCCGACTTCTGCATCAAAATGACGCCGATCATCACCGCGGCGACGAGCGCCTGCAGGACGAGGATGAAGGTGAAGAGACTGGACATCATATTTTCCCGAACTTGCGCGGCCTCAAACGGACCGCGCCCGCGGCGCACATAGAGACGAAGGCGCTTCGCTTCAACCCGCGAGTGTCGCCGCAGCCGCGATGATTGGCACGAACTTGGCTGCGGTCAGGCTTGCCCCGCCGACCAGCGCGCCGTCGACATCGCCGGCATCGAGCAGTTTGGCGGCGTTCTCGCCATTGACCGACCCGCCGTACAATATGCGCATATCCTCCGCCGCGCCGCCGAACCGCGCCGCCAGCGCGCCGCGGATCGCGCCATGCATCGCCGCGACATCGGCCACCGTCGGCACCAGCCCCGTTCCGATCGCCCAGATCGGCTCATATGCGATGGCCAGCCGGTGCGGGTCGAAGCTGTCCGGCACCGATCCCGCAATCTGCGCGAGAACATAATCGATCGCACCGCCCGATTCGCGAACCTCGCGCGGTTCGCCGACGCACAGGATCACCGACAGGCCGGCGGCAAGACCGGCTTCGGCCTTCGCGCGCACATCGGCGTCGCTCTCGGCGAAACCTTCGCGCCGTTCGCTATGCCCGACGATCACGACGCTCGCGCCGATGTCGGCGAGCATCGTCGCCGCGACCGATCCGGTGAAGGCGCCCGAGGAAGCGCTGTGGCAATCCTGTCCGCCGACCGCCTTGCCCGGCGCGGCGGCGACCATGGCGCCGATCAGCGTGAAGGGCGGGCAGAGCGCGACATCGACGGCGGCATGATCGTCCGCCGCGGCGAAGATCGCCTGCGCATCGCCGATAGCCGCCGAAAGCCCGTTCATCTTCCAGTTGCCGACCACATATTTGCGCCGCGTCATTTGTCTGCGTCTCCCTCTATTCAAACCTTGCTCTCGCCCTAGCGGCGCACAGGCGCGATAGGCAAGCCGCGACGGGCACAAGCGACAAAGCCCCTTTCCGGCCTTGATGCGGCTCCGCCTCCCGCCTAAAGCAGCGCGCAATCGCGCGTGACCCGCGCCCTGCCGGAAAGAATGCCCGCTCCATGATTACCGCCATCCGCGCCATGTTTGCCTCGACGATCGGCAAATTCCTTGCCCTCGGTTTCGTCGTCCTCGTCGGACTTGCCTTCGCGCTCGGCGATGTGACGGGCAATTCGAGCTTCGGCGGGCTCGGCGGCGCCAACGTCGCCAAGGTTGGCAGCGAACAGATCGGCGTCGGCGAGCTGCGCGACCGCGCGCGGCAGGCTTATGATCAGGCGCGGCAGCGGCAGCCGGGCCTGACGATGGCCGCTTTCGTCGAATCGGGCGGGCTCGAACAGGTGCTCGACCAGCTTGTCGAGGGCAGCGCGTTCGACCAGTTCGCGACCGGCATGGGGTTCAGCGTCAGCAAGCGGCTGATCGACGGGCGCATCGCCGACCTGCCTGCCTTTGCCGGTGTGTCGGGCAAATTCGACCAGACGGTCTTCGAGAATTTCCTGCGCCAGAACGGCCTCACGGAAACCCAGCTTCGCCGCGACCTGCGCCAGCAGCTGCTGATCGAACAGCTCGCGGCGCCGATCGCGATGATGCCGCGGATCGCGCCGGGCATGGCGCAGCCCTATGCCGCACTTTTGATGGAACAGCGGCGCGGGCAAGCGACCTTCATTCCGGCGAGCCCTTTCGCGCCGACCGCCGACCCCGGCGATGCCGCGCTGAAGACATTCCTGTCGCAGAATACCGCCAAGTTCACCGTCCCCGAACGCCGCGTGATCCAGTACGCGCTGTTCGACCGCGCTGCGGTGCCGGTTCCCGCCGTCACCGACGCCGAAATCGCCAAGGTCTACAAGGACAATGCCGCGCAATATACCGCGAGCGAGACGCGCCGCTTTGCGCAGGTGATCGTTCCCGATCAGGCGGCGGCGACCGCGCTGGCCGCCAAGGTTCGCGGCGGCACGCCGCTCGCTGCCGCGGCGCAGGCCGCGGGCCTCTCGGCTTCGACCACCGGCGACCTGACCCAGTCGGCCTTTGCCGCGACGAGCAGCGCCGCTTCGGCCAAGGCTGCTTTCGCCGCCAAGCGCGGCGACCTCGTTGGCCCGACGCAGACCGGCCTCGGCTGGACCGTCGCGCGCGTCGAGGATGTGACCGCGAAACCCGCGCGCAGCCTGGCCGACGCCAGCGCCGAGATCCGCACCGAGCTAGCCAAGAACAAGGCGAACGAGGCGATCGTCGATTATTATAACGCGATCCAGGACGCCGTGAACGGCGGCGCGTCGGTCGAGGAAATCGCCGCCGACCGCAAGCTCCAGCTGATCGAAACGCCCGCGATCCTGCCCAGCGGCCGTTCGCCCGCCCAGCCCGCTTTCGCCCCGGCCCCCGAGCTGGCACCCCTCGTCGCGCAGGCTTTCCAGGCCGCCGGCGAAGGCGAAGGCCATATCGCGACGCTCGTCGAGAACGAGAAATTCGCCGTTTACGCCGTGAAATCGATCACCGCCGCCGCGCCGCCGCCGTTCGCGCAGATTCGCGGCAACTTGCTGAGCGAATGGCGCTTTGCCGAGGGACAGAAAGTTGCCCGTGGCAAAGCGCGCGCGATCGTCAAGACGGTCGAAGGCGGCAAGAGCCTGAACGAAGCCGTCGCTGCCGCCGGGCCCAACATCGGCAATGTCCAGACGATCGGTGGCCGCCGTGCCGAACTCGGCGCGGGCGGCAAACCCGTTCCGCCCGAACTCGCCCTGCTCTTCTCGATGGCGAAGAACAGCGTCAAGACGCTCGAAATTCCGGGCAACCGCGGCTGGATGGTGATCGCGCTCAATGACGTTCAGCGCCCCGATCCCAAGGCGATCGAGCCGGCGCGCGTCGCCGCGATCGCGCAGCCGCTCGCGCCCGCCTTCGGCAACGAGCTGATCGAACAACTCGCAGCGGAAGCGAAGCGCCGCGTCGGCGTGACGATCAACAAGGATCTCGTCAATCAGCTGCGCGCCGAGCTGACCGGCACCGCGCCGGTCTCCGAATAAGGGTGAACCTCGAGGGCAGAGCTACCGCGCTCGAAGCGCTGGCGCAGGGTCGCGGTGCGGTCGTCTGGCAGCGGTTGATTGCCGATATCGAAACGCCCGTTTCGGCGGCGCTCAAGCTGATCGAGCCGGGGCGCGGCGACTGGGTGCTCGAATCGGTCGAAAGCGGCGAGACGCGCGGGCGCTACAGCCTGCTCGGCCTCGACCCCGACCTGATGTTCGAAGTCACCGGCGACGCCGCGCGGATCAACCGCGACTGGCGCCGCGACCGCGACGCTTTCCAGCCGCTTGCCACTCCCGCGCTCCAGGCGCTGCGCGATCTCGTCGCTGAATGCCGCTTCGACGTGCCCGAAGGACTTCCCAAGGCGCTCGCGACGCTCGTCGGCTTCTTCGCCTATGAAACCATCGGTCTCGTCGAGCGCATCCCGCGCGCGCCGGGCGCGGGCCTCGGCCTGCCCGATATGGTGTTCGTGCGCCCGGCGGTCATCCTCGTGTTCGATCGCCTCGCCGACGAGCTCTTCCTGATCGCGCCGATCTGGCCCAATCCGGAGGGCGCCATCGACCGGATGATCGAGGCGGCACAGGAAAGGCTCGACACCATCGCCGCGCGGCTGTCGAGCGTCAGCGCGCATACCGACCGCGCGGCGACCGACGCGCTGCCGACCGACATTGCCGCGAACCCCGCAACCACGCCCGCGCATTTCGCCCGGATGGTCTCGACCGCGAAAGACTATATCGCCGCCGGCGACATCTTTCAGGTCGTGCTGTCGCAACGTTTCTCGACGCCCTTCGACCTGCCGCCGTTTGATCTCTATCGCGCGCTCCGCCGCATCAACCCCTCGCCCTTCCTCTATTTCCTCGACCTCCCCGGCTTCGCGCTGATCGGCTCGTCGCCCGAGATCCTGGTCCGGGTCAGGGATGGCGAAATCACCATCCGCCCGATCGCCGGCACCCGCCCGCGTGGCCGCACCAGCGCAGAGGATGCCGAGAACCGCGAGAGCCTGCTTGCCGATCCCAAGGAGCGCGCCGAGCATCTGATGCTGCTCGACCTCGGCCGCAACGATGTCGGCCGCGCCGCGATCGGCGGATCGGTCACCGTCACCGACAGCTACACCGTCGAATTCTACAGCCATGTCATGCACATCGTCTCGAACGTCATCGGCCGCATCGCGCCCGACAAGGACGCGATCGACGCGCTGTTCGCGGGCTTTCCGGCGGGCACCGTCAGCGGCGCGCCCAAGGTCCGCGCGTGCCAGATCATCGCCGAACTCGAAGCCGATGCGCGCGGGCCCTATGCCGGCGGCGTCGGCTATTTCGCGCCCGACGGCAATATGGACAGCTGCATCGTGCTGCGCACCGCGATCGTGAAGGATGGCGAAATGCACGTCCAGGCGGGCGCGGGCATCGTCGCCGACAGCGATCCGGCCTATGAACAGCGCGAGTGCGAGGCCAAGGCCGGCGCACTGTTCGCGGCAGCGCGCGAGGCGGTGAAGCTCGCCGGAACTCCGGGGTACGGGCAATAGCTTGACGGGCACCGAGCCGACGCTACCGTCCGGCCATGCGCAAATATCTCGCCCCGCTCGCCCTGCTGCTCGCCGGCCCTCTTCCCGCTCACGCCCAGACCGTCGAGGGTGCCGTCGAAGGCGATGCGATCCTCAAGAATTTCGCCTTCGCCAGCGGCGAAAAGCTGCCCGAGCTCAAGATCCACTACACCACGCTTGGTACGCCGCAGCGCGATGCCAAAGGCCATGTCACCAACGCCGTGATGATCCTCCACGGCACCGGCGGCACGGGAAAGCAATTCTTCCAGCCGCAGTTCGCGAACGAGCTTTTTGGCCCCGGCCAGCTGCTCGACACGAGGAAATATTACGTCATCCTGCCCGACAATATCGGCCACGGCGGCTCGTCGAAGCCGAGCGACGGGATGCGCATGAAGTTCCCGCGCTACGACTACAATGATATGGTCAGCGCCCAGCACCGGATGCTCACCGAAAAGCTCGGCGTAAAGAAGCTCAAGCTCATCCTCGGCACCTCGATGGGCTGCATGCACGCCTTCGTCTGGGGTGAGACCTGGCCCGATTTCGCCGAAAAGCTCGCGCCCTTCGCCTGCCTTCCCGTCGAAATCGCGGGCCAGAACCGCATGTGGCGCACGCTGTCGATCGACGCGATCAAGGCCGATCCGCTGTGGAAGGATGGCAATTACACCGATCCGCCCGCATCCGGCCTGCGCACCGCGGCCTCGCTCGTCATGATCGCGGGTGCCAACCCTTATGCGCTGCAGGCGCAATATCCGACGCGCGAAGCAGCCGAGAAATACAAGGATGAGGCATTCGCCCGCGCCTTTGGCCGGAGCGACGCCAACGACACCATCTATCAGCTCGACAGCTCGCGGACCTATAATCCCTGGCCGAACCTCGAAAAGATCAAGGTGCCGGTGCTCTGGATCAATTCGGCCGACGATTTCATCAACCCGCCCGCCTATGGCATCACCGAGAAAGCGGCAGCGCGCCTGCCGACGACGAAGTTCATCCTGATCGCGGCAAGCCCCGAAACCAAGGGCCACAGCACCCACACTTGGGCGAAATTCTGGAAGGACGACCTTGCGAAACTGATGGCCCAATAGGCCCCCTTTCGTCATCCCCGCGAAGGCGGGGATCCCGCTATTGATGCGCGGACGAAGCAGGGAAGAAAGCGGGATTCCCGCCTTCGCGGGAATGACGAAGGAAGAGTTGAACCGCCAAAAGCTTCTTATTCTTTCCCCACCGCTCCAAAATCGTTACGGCCCAACCCATGATCCTCGTCATCGACAATTATGACAGCTTCACCTTCAACCTCGTTCATTATCTGATCGAGTTGGGGGTCGACGTGCGCGTCGAGCGCAACGACGCGCTGACCGCAGCTGACGCGCTCGCCACCGGCGCCGACGCGATCCTGATCTCCCCCGGTCCCTGTACGCCGAACGAAGCCGGAATCAGCCTCGACCTCGTTGCCGCATGTGCCGAAGCGCGTCGCCCGCTGCTCGGCGTATGTCTTGGGCATCAGGCGATCGGCCAGCATTTCGGCGGCACCGTCCAGCGCGGCCATTTGATGCACGGCAAGACTTCGCCCGTCTGCCACGACAACAGCGGGCTCTACGCGGGCCTGCCTTCGCCTTTCCAGGCAACGCGCTATCACAGCCTCGAGGTCGTCGATATTCCTGCGAGCCTTGTGATCAACGCGACGAGCGACGACGGCGCCGTGATGGGCTTCCGCCACACCGACCTCCCGATCCACGGCGTTCAGTTCCACCCCGAAAGCATCGCGACCGAACATGGCCATGCGATGCTCGCCAATTTCCTGAAAATTGCGGGGTTGCCAGTCGGCGAACGGAAAGCCGCATGAGCCGTTTCGGTCCGTTTCCCGATCCCGCCGGGCTGCTCGAACATGACGAGGCGGCCGATGCCTTCGCGACGATGCTCGACGGCGGCGCCAGCGACGAGAATATCGTCGAATTCCTGACCGCGCTCTCGGACCGCGGCGAAACGATGGTCGAAATCGCCGCCGCGGCGCAGGCGATGCGCGACCGGCTGATTCCGATCGATGCCCCTGCCGGCGCGATCGACGTATGCGGCACCGGGGGCGACGGGCATCATACGCTCAACGTATCGACCGCTGTGTCAATCGTCGTCGCGGCGTGCGAGGTTCCCGTCGCAAAGCACGGAAATCGTGCAGCTTCGTCGAAATCTGGCGCGGCGGACACGCTGGAAGCACTCGGCCTCGATATGGACCGCGCCGACCGCATGGCGGAGGAACAGCTCGCCGACCTCGGCATCTGCTTCCTCTTCGCGGGAACGCGGCATCCGGCGATGAAGCGCATCATGCCGATCCGCAGGGCGATCGGACGCCGGACGATCTTCAACCTGATGGGGCCGCTCGCCAACCCCGCACGCGTGACGCGCCAGCTCGTCGGCATCGCGCGCCCCGCCTATGTCCCCGTCTATGCCGAGGCGCTTAACCGGCTTGGCACCGAGCATTCACGCGTCATTTCGGGCGACGAGGGCCTCGACGAACTGTCGCTCGCGGGCGGTAACGAGGTCGCGGTGGTCCTGCCCGAGGGCGTACGGATGCAACGCAGCGTGGCCGCCGATGCAGGGCTTCCGACGCGCTCGCTCGCGGAAATCCGCGGCGGCGACGCCGAATATAATGCCAAGGCGCTGCGCCGCCTGCTCGAAGGCGAGCCCGGCGCCTATCGCGACGCGGTGCTTTATAACGCCGCCGAAGCGCTCATCGTCGCGGGTGCGGCCGACACACCGCTCGAAGGCGTCGAGGAAGCCGCCGAGGCGATCGACAAAGGTCTTGCCAACGCGCTGCTCAATTGCTGGATCGCCTATAAATGAACAAGCTTACGCAGATTCTTGCCACCAAGGCCGACGAAGTCGCCGCGCGCCGCGCCGCGCGCTCCTTGGCGGACCTCGATGCGATCGACGCAGGCCCGGTGCGCGGTTTCGCCGATGCATTGCAGGCAAAGATCGACGCGGGCGACTTCGGCCTGATCGCCGAAGTGAAGAAGGCTTCACCTTCCAAAGGACTGATAAGGCAGGATTTTGATCCTGCCAATCATGCGCGTGCCTATGCGGCGGGTGGGGCGGCGTGCCTCTCCGTTCTCACCGACGCCCCCTATTTTCAGGGGCATGAGGATTATCTGATCGCCGCGCGCGCTGCCTGCCCGCTCCCCGCGCTCCGCAAAGACTTCATGGTCGATCCCTGGCAGGTCGCCGAAGCGCGCGCGATCGGTGCCGACGCGATCCTGATCATCGTCGCCGCGCTCGACGATGACGTCATGCGCGAGATCGAGGCCGCAGCGATCGAGCGCAACATGGACGTGCTCGTCGAGGTGCATGACGAAGCCGAACTCGATCGCGCGCTGACCCGGCTCCAGTCGCGGCTGATCGGTGTGAACAACCGCGACCTGCGCACCTTCGAAACCGACCTTGCCGTTACCGAACGCCTTGCAAAGCTGGTCCCGCCGGGGACATTGCTTGTCGGCGAAAGCGGCATCGCTAGCCATGCCGACTGCGAAAGATTGGCGGAAAGCGGTGTCCGTGCGTTCCTCGTTGGCGAAAGCCTGATGCGCCAGGATGACGTCACGGCGGCAACGCGTATGTTGCTCACGGGCGCCGCGGCGTGACGCGACCGACGCACCTCGACGAAAGCGGGGCTGCGTCGATGGTCGATGTCGGCGCCAAACCCGCAACGCAGCGCCGCGCCGTCGCCGGTGGCCGCATCACCATGTCGCCGTCCGCGCTCGACGCGATCCGCAGCGGCAATGCGCCGAAGGGCGACATACTCTCGACCGCACGCATCGCCGGGATCATGGCCGCGAAACGCACCGCCGACCTGATCCCGCTCTGCCACCCGCTCGCGCTGACCAAGGTTGGTGTCGATTTTGCGTGGGAAGACAGCGGCATATCGGTCGTTGCCACCGCGCAGACGACCGGCCAGACCGGGGTCGAGATGGAAGCGCTCACCGCGGCTTCGGTCGCGCTGCTCACGCTTTACGACATGGCGAAGGCGCTCGACCGCGCGATGATCGTCGGCGACATCCGCCTGCTCGAAAAGAGCGGCGGGCGTTCGGGCGACTGGCGCGCCGAATGAGCGGGCTGCTTCCCGTCGAGGAAGCGCAGACCCGCCTGCTCGCGCTGCGCGCGCCACTCGCCAGCGAAAATATCGCCTTTTCCGAATCGCTTGGTCGCTATCTTTCGAGCGATGTCGTCGCTTTACGCGACCAGCCCGCCGCCCCGCTGTCGGCGATGGACGGCTATGCGATCCGTTTCGATGACTTTCCCGGGCCATGGTCGGTCATCGGCGAAGCCGCCGCCGGGACCGCACCCGACCGCGTCGTGGAAGCCGGCGAGGCGATGCGGATTTTCACCGGCGCGATGCTTCCCGCCGGCGCCGACACGGTGATCGTTCAGGAGGATGTCGCACGCGACGGCGAGCAACTGACCCTTACGGGCGAAGGCCCCGGATCGCATGGCCGCCATATCCGCGCGCGCGCCGCCGATTTCGCCGCGGGCGATTGCCTGCTGCCGGCGGGCACGCGCCTGACGCCCGGCGCCATCGCCGCCGCGGCGATGAGCGGCGCGGGCCAGCTTGCCGTCGGTCGCCGTCCGCGCGTCGCGATCCTCACCACCGGTGACGAACTCGTCCAGCCCGGACACCCGCTCGCCCCCGGCCAGATCCCCGACAGCAACGGTGCGATGCTCACCGCGATGCTCGTCGGCGAGGTCGCCGAGGCGATCTTGCCGCACCATATCCGCGACGATCGCGCGACACTTGCCAAGATTCTCAAGGAATTGGCGCGACGTCACGACGTCGTGGTCACCGTCGGTGGCGCCTCGGTCGGCGATCACGACCATGTCCGCGGCGCGCTCGAAGATGCCGGCGGCCAGCTCGATTTCTGGAAAATCGCAATGCGCCCGGGCAAGCCGCTGATCGCCGGAACGCTTGGCGAGGCGATCTTGCTTGGTCTCCCCGGCAATCCGTCGTCGGCCTATGTCACCGCGACGCTGTTCCTTCTCCCGCTCGTCCGCCACCTCGCCGGCGCGCGCGATCCTTTTCCTGCCGTGCATCGGGCGCCGCTCGCCGCGGCGCTGGCCGAGGGCGGCACCCGCCGCGACTATCTCCGCGCGCGACTCGAGGGCGGGCAGCTGTCTCCGCGCTTCGGGCAGGAAAGCGGCCTCACGCTGCCGCTCGCATCGGCCAATGCCTTGTTGATCCGCGACATCGGCGCGCCGGCCCGCGTGGCAGGCGACATGGCGGACTATATCATCATCGCTTGACAAGTTCCGCTTTGTTCCACTATCGTTCTCAATATGTCCGGCCCAAAGGTCTTTGGGGCCATCATGGAGAACGACCGATGTTGACCGCAAAGCAGCATGAGCTGCTCCACTTCATCCAGGAACGTCTCGACACGAGCGGCATCTCGCCATCGTTCGAGGAGATGAAAGAGGCGCTGGGCCTGAAGTCGAAATCGGGCATACATCGCCTGATAAGCGCCTTGGAAGAAAGAGGTTTCCTCCGCCGTCTGCCCAACCGCGCACGCGCGTTGGAGGTGCTCAAGGTGCCCGATGCTGCCAAGCCTGTACGCAATGATCGCGACAATATCGTCCCGCTGCGCAAGCCCGCTCCCGCGATACGGCCGATCGCCGCCAACGACATCGTCGAGGTGCCGCTGCACGGCAAGATCGCTGCCGGCGTGCCGATCGAGGCGTTCGAGGATCACAACAATCTGGCGGTCCCCGCCGCGCTGCTCGGTTCGGGCGAACATTATGCGCTCGAAGTCTCGGGCGACTCGATGGTCGAGGCGGGCATTTTCGACGGCGATTATGCGCTGATCCAGAAAGCCAGCACCGCGCGCGAAGGTGACATTGTCGTCGCGCTCGTCGATGGGCAGGATGCAACGCTCAAATATTTCCGCCGCGAAGGGCAGATGATCCGCCTCGACCCCGCGAACGCCGCCTATGAACCGCAGCGCTACCCCGCCGACCGCGTTATTGTGCAGGGCCGCCTGTCGGGATTGCTTCGTCGTTACCACTAAGGTGCTGCGGCAAACGCCACGGATGGCCGTCGCCCGCGCGCAGCGTGGCGACGGCTTCGGGTTTTTCGCCCATATAGAGCGCCAGCCCGCCGCTTGTCGCCAAGCTGTCGCGATCGATCGTTATCCAGCGCCCGACGCATTCGTGCGGTAGCCAGCGGTCGCTGATCACGACATCGGCGGCGGCGCAGGCCGCCGCCATCTCCGCACCCTCGATCCGGTCGCGGCCACGCGAGGCGAGGATGATCCGCCGCGCAGAACCTTCCCCCTGGCTCCAGCGGCAGAAATCGCGATTGCATTCGACGTGATCGAGATCGGTGAGGGCGGCGAGCGGAGCGTCGACCCCGGCGGCTTCGGCCATGCTGTCGCGCACATAGTCGCCCGCCCTGTCGCGGAGCAGCGCATAGCCGCCATCGGGCAAAGCGGCCGCGATATGGCGGCCGTCGCTCGTGACAAGCAGGTCGGGGCGCGGCTGGACAAGCAGTGCCGCCATGCCGATCGCCAGTGGCACCGCGCCGACGCGGCGCCATCCTGTCTTCCAAAGCAGCAACCAGAGTCCCCCGAATACCGCCAAGGCAAAGCCCCAGCGCGGAAAACTGGGCATCATGGCGACCGCCCCGGGTGCATCGGCGACACCGTGCGCCAACCCGATCAGCGCGAGCAGGGCTTGTTCGGTAATCCACCAGAAGGGCGCGCCGAGCCCGACGCTGTCGAACAGCAAGGCGAGCGCCTCGGCGGGCATGATGACGAAGGTCGTCAGCGGTATCGCGACGACGTTGGCGAGCGCGCCGTACAGCCCCGCCTTGTGGAAATGGAACAGCGCGATCGGTGCGAGTGCCACTTCGACGACAAGGCCGGTCAGGAGCAATCCCGCAACGGCCCTGCCGAAACGAACCGGCCAGGGCTCCTCGCGGCGCATCAGAAAAGATCGCATCGGGCGGCTTTCGTGCAGCGCAATTATCGCGGTGACCGCTGCAAAGCTCAACTGGAAGCTTGGTCCGGCGAGCGACTCGGGTCGCCAGATCAGTACGATCAGCGCGCCCGCCGCGACGAGCCTCAAGGTCAGGGCCTCGCGACCCATGAGGAAAGCGATGAGCACAAGCAGCGCGGCGATGAACGAGCGCAGGGTCGGCACCTCGGCCCCGGCAAGCAACGTGTACCCGCCGCCGGCTAGCGCCCCCGCGGCCGCGGCGAGGGGCAGCACATAGCCCGCCAGTGCGAGCCTTCGACTCAGCGAGAGGAGCCGCATCGTGAGCAACATCGCAAAACCGACAACGGCGGTCACATGCAACCCGCTGATCGACAGAAGATGCGCCAGCCCGCTGCGGCGCATCGCCTCCTCGTCCGCTTCGCTGATCGCGCCGCGATCGCCCGTCACCAGCGCCGCGGCGATGCCCCCCGCCGACCCATCGACCTGTCCATGGATATGCGCGCTCAGCCGCGCCCGCAGCGGCGGCGTTGTCGCCCCGGCTCGCGGCGTGCGAGAAACGTCGCCTAGCACCGTCCCGACCGCCCCGATCCGGTCGAACCACGCACGCTGCGCAAAATCATACCCCCCGGGAAGGCTCGCAGTCGGTGGCGGCATCAGGCGCGCCCTGACTCCGATCGTCTCGCCGTCAGTGAGCGTCGCCGCCTGCTCGCTGCGCAGGGTCAATCGCACGCGCGGTGGCAGGTCGGTACGGTTCTGTGGCAGAGCCAGAATGCGAATTTGCCCCTTGGCGGGCAGCGGCTCGGCGCGCTCGACGATCGCGGAAAATTCGGTCACGACCGGACCCGCCAGCACCGGCGCCGCGACCCAGACGGCGCGCGTCCAGATGAGCAGCACGCCCGCCGCCATCACGCCGCACCCCACGACAACAAGCCGTCCGAGGCGGCTTTGCCAGCCAATCAGCAGCCCCCCGCACAAGCCGGCGGCGAGCAAGAGCAGCAACCCGATCCAGTGCGCCTTCGCGGGCAGCGCGAACCACGCCGCGATACCGGCGCCGAACGCGACCGGCAGCCAGAGCCCGATCCGCTCGCGATCCGCCTCCAGCCGCGCTTCCAGTGCGTCGCCCGCGCCGCGCCAGATACTTATCCAGCGGGCGGCAATGGGCGTTTGAAGCTGCCTTGTCGCCATGCTAGGGGCTCCCCCGATCCCCGCCCAGAAGAGCGGCAAATTGAGTGAAAGAGGCCATAGTGGCAACCGAAAACCAAACCAAAGTGGCAGAAGCGACCGCCGAAACGATTGGCGAGGCGACCGGCGCCGACGTTGTGACGCGCTTCGCCCCCTCGCCGACCGGTTTCCTGCACATCGGCGGCGCGCGCACCGCCTTGTTCAACTGGCTGTTCGCGCGGCATCACGGCGGGAAATTCCTGCTGCGGATCGAAGATACCGACCGTGCGCGCTCGACCGACGCGGCGATCGACGCGATCATCGACGGGATGCAGTGGCTGGGTCTCGATTGGGATGGCGAGACGGTGTTCCAGTTCGCCCGCGCGCCGCGCCATGCCGAGGTTGCCGCGGAACTGCTCGCGAACGGCGAAGCCTATCGCTGCTACCTGACGCAGGACGAACTCGCCGCGATGCGCGCCGAGGCGCAGGAAAAGCGCCTGCCTTTTCGCGTCCGCAGTCCGTGGCGCGACCGGGACGACGGCGACCCGTCGGTTCCGCACGTCGTCCGCCTGCGCGCACCGCAGGACGGCGCGGCGACCATCGCCGACAAGGTCCAGGGCGAGGTCACCGTCCAGAACGCCGAACTCGACGATTTCGTCCTGCTGCGCAGCGACGGCACGCCGACCTATATGCTCAGCGTCGTCGTCGACGATAATGATATGGGCGTGACGCACGTTATCCGGGGCGACGATCATCTGAACAACGCGTTCCGCCAGCTCGCGCTGATCCGGTCGATGAACTGGCGCGAGCCCGTTTATGCGCATGTTCCGCTCATCCACGGCGCCGATGGCGCAAAGCTGTCGAAGCGCCACGGCGCGCTCGGCGTCGACGCGTATCGCGACGAAATGGGCTATCTGCCCGAAGCGGTGAACAATTATCTCCTCCGCCTCGGTTGGGGACATGGTGACGACGAGATCATCAGCCGCGAACAGGCGACTGAGTGGTTCGACCTCGCGCACGTCGGTCGGTCGCCGTCGCGTTTCGATTTCAAAAAGCTCGAGAATCTGAACGGCCATTATCTCCGTGAGGCCGGCGATGCCCGGCTCGCCGATCTGGTTGCGCCGCGGGTCGAAAAGCTGGTCGGCCGCGCGCTGGACGGCGCCGACCGCGATCTGCTGACGCGCGCGATGGAGTCGCTGAAACCGCGCGCCAAGACGCTCGACGAAATCGCCGATGGCGCAATTTTCCTGTTCCAACCCGATCCGTTGCCGGTGGACGAAAAGGCGGCCGAGGTGCTAAGGGCCTCGCCCGAAGGTCTGCTTGCCGCTGTGACAGAGCGGCTCCGCGGGCTGAACGACTGGACGATAGAAGAGCTGGATGCGGCCGTGCGCGCCGAAGCCGAAGCCGCCGAACTGGGGCTCGGTAAATTGGCGCAACCCCTACGCGCTGCGCTAACCGGCCGTACCATTTCCCCGGGAATTTTCGACGTGCTGCTGTTGCTTGGACGAGATGTCAGTCTGGCCCGACTTGACGCAGCGCAACATTATCCGGCAGGGGCGTAGCGACGCTCTCTCCCCGCTGTCAGTACAGGGAACAAAATATGACCGACACCGCGAAAATCACGCTGGGCGACACGACCGTCGACAGCCCTGTCCTGTCGGGCACCGTCGGCCCCGACGTCGTCGATATCCGCAAATTCTACGCCCAGACCGGCGCGTTCACCTATGATCCGGGTTTCACCTCGACCGCGAGCTGCGAATCGCAGATCACCTATATCGACGGCGACGAGGGCGTGCTGCTCCACCGCGGTTATGCGATCGGCGATCTCGCCGAACATTCGAGCTTCATGGAAACCTGCTACCTGCTGCTCAACGGCGAACTGCCGAATGGGCAGGAACTCGCCGATTTCGACAACACCATCACCCGCCACACGATGCTGCACGAACAACTCGCGACCTTCTATCGCGGTTTCCGCCGCGACGCGCACCCGATGGCCGTCATGTGCGGCGTCGTCGGCGCGCTCAGCGCCTTTTATCACGACTCGACCGAGATCCACGATCCGCACCAGCGGATGATCGCCAGCCACCGTCTGATCGCGAAAATGCCGACGATCGCCGCGATGGCGTATAAATATTCGGTCGGCCAGCCGTTCGTCTATCCCGACAATTCGCTGAGCTACACCGGCAATTTCCTGCGCATGACCTTCGGCGTGCCCGCGGAGCCCTATGAGGTGAATCCGGTCGTCGAACGCGCGCTCGACCGCATCTTCATCCTCCACGCCGACCACGAGCAGAACGCATCGACCTCGACCGTCCGCCTCGCGGGTTCGTCGGGCGCCAATCCCTTCGCGTGCATCGCGGCGGGCATCGCCTGCCTGTGGGGTCCGGCGCATGGCGGCGCGAACGAAGCCGCGCTCAACATGCTGCGCGAAATCGGCCGCCCGGAACGCATTCCCGAATATATCGCGCGCGCCAAGGACAAGGACGATCCGTTCCGCCTGATGGGCTTCGGTCACCGCGTTTATAAAAACTACGACCCGCGCGCGACCGTGATGCAGAAGACGGTGCGCGAAGTGTTCGAAGCACTGAAGGTCAACGACCCGGTATTCGAAGTCGCGCTGCAGCTTGAGGAAATGGCGCTGAACGATCCTTATTTCGTCGAGAAGAAGCTGTTCCCGAACGTCGATTTCTATTCGGGCGTGATCCTGTCGGCGATCGGTTTCCCGACGACGATGTTCACCGCACTTTTCGCGCTCGCCCGCACCGTCGGCTGGGTCGCGCAGTGGAACGAAATGATTTCGGACCCCGCGCAGAAGATCGGCCGTCCGCGCCAGCTCTACACCGGCCCGACGCATCGTCCGTTCGTTCCGGTGGGCAAGCGTTAAGCGCTCAAAATCAGAAATTTCGAACGGCGGCGCAGGCGACTGTGCCGCCGTTTCGATTCAGGCGTCGCGCGCCGGCAGGCTCAGCGTAAAGCGTGCGCCCTGCCCCGGTGCGCTGTCGACGGTCAATTCGCCGTCCATCGCGCGCGCAAGGCGGCGCGCGATATAGAGGCCGAGGCCCGACCCGCCGCTGTCGGTGCGGCCGAGCCGCTCGAACTTCTCGAACACCACCGCCTGCTGCTCGGCATCGATCCCCTGCCCCTGGTCGGCAACGGTGACCATCGCGCGGTCGCCCTCGCGGTCGACGCGAATCCAGATTTGCGAATGGTCGGGCGAATAGCGGATCGCATTGCCGAGCAGGTTGAGAAGCACCTGCAAAACGCGGCGGAACTCGCCGGTGGCCGGCGCCCGGTCGTCGGTGCGCGGCGCATCGATGCGGATGCCTTTTTCCTCGGCCTTCATGCCGAGCAGGCCGACCGCGCGGCGCGCGAGATCCCCCAGGTCGATTTCATCGCGCGCGGCCTTGAACCCGGGCCGCTCGATATTCTGAAGATCGGCAAGATCGTCGACGAGGCCAAGCAAATGGCGCCCCGCATGCGCGATATCGCCGGCGTAGCGTGCATAATCGGCGCGGATCGGGCCGTCGAACTGTCCCGAGATCGTCTCCGCCGTCGCGATGATCCGGCTCAGCGGACCGCGCAGCGCGCCATCGATGCGGCGGCCGAATTGCGGATCGGACAGCGGGAGCGATCCGAACGCCGGATCGACGAGCGTTCCGCCACCCTTCGGCTCGGCGGGCATTTGCTCTTCGGCGACGACCGCAAGCCCGCGAAAACCCGTGAAACGCCCCATGGCGTCGAACAAAGCTTCGCCCGACAAAATCATCGCGATACCCGCCGCCTGCACGCGCTGGCTTTCAAAGCGCGACTGGCGTGCCAGCGCACGCAAGACAGGAAAGCGCCCGTCTTCGTCGGGCTGGAGTTCGAACAGTTCCGACAGTGAGCGGCCTTCCCAACCGTCGGGAATGGCGGGCGCATCGGGCGCGGCGTGCAGTGCGACCAGGCGCAGCTGCTGATCGCATTCCCACGTCCAGCTTTGCGGTACGGCGGCGCTGTCAGCAATCACCGGCACCTGCGGCTGCATCACCGGGCGCGTGCGCCAGTCGCTGATCTCGAGACTGGCTCCGTCGGCATCGGGCGTGATGCGGACGAGCGCGTGGATGTCGCTATGGTCGTCGGCGGCGTATAGGGGCCGGCTGATGTCGCGGTGAAGCCGCTGCGCCAGCGCGACAAGCCGCGCGAGGTGCGGCAGTGCGAGCGGCTTGTCGAGCCCCGCGCCCGCGCGCTGCTGCAGGCGCAACAACGGTGCATCGGCGCTGACCAACGCCCCCGTCCGGTCGACCCGGCCCCGGATGATGCGCTCACTCATCGCTGCTCACATCGGCCACCGCACGCGCGGGCAGCATCACCAGCGAGACCTCAAGCGGCGCCAACGCCGCATGATCGAGACGCAATGGAGCGAGCAGCGAAGGCAGCGCGGCGGTTTCGGCCGTCAGGAGCGCAATCGCCATATCGTCATAGGCGCGGCGGTGCGCCGACGCCGCGAGCGCGATCAGCGTCGGCCAATTGTGGCGTGCGATCGCCGCAGCGGCCGCGCCAGGCAACGCCGCACCCAAAATCTCGTAATAGGAATGTCCGGCATGCGCCATCCCGGTTTCGCCGGCCTGCCGCTCGATCGCGACGCGCACGGCGTCGCCCAGGTCTGCGGCGCGGCGCGTGTCCTCGCTCACCTCGGCCAGCCGCCATGCGGCGATCTCGAGCAGCAGGGCGCGGAAGGTTTCGCCGTCGAGATCGGCGATCGCGAGCGCTGGGTTGCCCAGCGCGTCAAAGCGGCGGCGGTCGGCGATCTGCAGCGCGAGATAGGCGCGATCAATATCGGACAGCGGCACGCTCTCCGCTCGCGCGTCGGCATGTGCCGTTTCGGGTTCGGACAGGACCGGCGGCGGGCTGGTTCGCTGCCCCGATTGCTCGCGCCAGCGATGCTCCTCGGCGCGCGCGAAACAAATGCCCGCGAGCTGCGCCGTGCACGGCAATCCGCCGCGCAGCCACTCGTTCCACAGGAGACCCGGATCGATACGGGGGTCGAGCCTTGCCGCGACGTCGGCGACCAGTCGGCGTGCGACGCCCAGCGACAGCGCGCGCTGCTCCTCGGTGAGCCGCCCGGCAGCGGGCGCGGCCAGATAACCCGCCAGTTCGCGCAGGCGCGCGGATAGCGTCGGCGACGGCGGATCGATGCCGGGAGAGAAGACCGAGTCACTCATGCGCATCCGCCAATATCAGAATGGCGTTAATAGGGCTTAAACCTTGAAGGGCTTTGTTTTACCGCGCGTCCGGACGCCGTGCGAGCCTGAGCCAGAGCAATATCTGGAACAGCGCGAGTAGCGGCAGGATCGCGAACATCAGCGGCGCGAACCCGAACAACAGCGCGGGCGCGAGCATGATCCACGCCTGATCGGCGTCGGGCAGCAGCCAGTGGAACCGGCGACGCTCGCCCGAATCCTCGTAAAGCCAACGTGAAAGCAGGATGGTTGCGGCCAGACACGGCGCCAGTGCGGCCTCGGCAAACAGCGGCATCTTGTGCGCCGGACCGGCAAGCGACAATAGCCACGGAAAAATGGCGAGCAAGACCCACGCAAAGGTGCGGATCACCTCGCGGGTCCGGTCCTGTGCCGCGCTTTCGGCGCGAAACGCCGACAGGAAGCGCATCGCCGCAAGTCCCAGCCCGCCGAAGATCGCCACCAGCGCTCCCGCCGCAGCGAGCCCGGTCGCCGCCAGCAACCCTACGATCACCCATAGCGCGGCGGTGACATAGGGCAGGTAACGCGCGGTCGCCGGCGATTTGACGAGCAGCGGCCCGGCAAGCCGGATCAGCGGCATCATGATCGCCGAACGGCCGAGCCCCATGCCGCCATATTCGACCTGTTGCAGGCTCGACTGTTCGATCAGCGCCGCGGTGGGGCGATCGGCGACGATCGCGATCTCGCCCTGTTCGAACAGCGCGGGCTCGCAATAGAGCCGCCGCGCGCCCGATTGCACCGCGAGGCGCAGCAGCGTCAGCATCATGTCCCACTCGCCCGGCATCGCAGCGAGTTCGGCGACCATCGGCTCCGAAATGCACGCAAGCCCGCCCCAGCGGCGGGTCGCGTCGATGCGCTCGAACCCCTGCGTCAGCGGCGTATCGCCGGTAACGAGGATCGCCGGCGATCCGGGCCGGGCGATCGCGGCATAATGCGTCCCGCCCGCACGCAGGCCGTCGGCGACCAGGATGATGCGATCGTCGGCCTCGACCAGCCCCATCAGGTCGGCTGCGGCACGCACCGCTGTCACCTTCAACCCGCGGCGGCGGATGCGGTCGCACGTGGTCAGCAATTCGGCGGGGACCGCGCCGACCGCAACCGCGATATGCGTCACGCCGACGTCGGAAAGACGCGCCGCCTGCCGCTCGATCAGCGTCTCGCCCGCCACGGTGACGAGCGCGCGGAGCGACCCGTCGGGCAGCGTTTCGCTGGCGCCGACCAGCGCAATCAGGGCCATCGGCGCCGGGGGCATATAACAGCGATCATCGGCGCGCAGCTTTAGGGACGACGAAGCGATTGGCAAGCCCCGCAATGGAGCCCGATGACGTCACGCCTTCACCCCATTTTCCCGCGCTTTACGCGCCATTTCTACGCGCAAAAAAATAGCGGAAAAATGACCGAATCGCTGGCCTTTCCACCCACCATCGGCTAGGAAAAAATCATCTCCCGAAAAGCAGAAAAAAGGCCGGGTCTTGACCGAAGAAAATACGCCTACGCCGCCGTCCGAGGATGGCGTTTCGCCGATCAACATCGTCGACGAAATGAAGACTTCGTACCTCGATTACGCGATGAGCGTGATCGTCAGCCGCGCGCTGCCCGACGTGCGCGACGGGCTGAAGCCGGTGCACCGCCGCATCCTTTATGCGGCACAGGAAGGCGGCTTCATCCCGGGCCGCCCGTACAAGAAATCGGCGAAGATCGTCGGCGACGTGATGGGTAACTACCACCCGCATGGCGACAGCGCGATCTATGACGCGCTCGCGCGCATGACGCAGGACTGGTCGCTGCGCGTGCCGCTGATCGACGGCCAGGGCAATTTCGGCTCGATGGACCCCGATCCGCCGGCGTCGATGCGATACACCGAAGCGCGCCTCGCCAAGACCGCGATGGTGCTGCTGAACGATCTCGACAAGGACACGGTCGACTTCCAGCCCAACTATGACGCGAGCCGCGAAGAGCCGACGGTGCTCCCGGCGCGCTTCCCGAACCTGCTCGTCAACGGCGCCGGCGGCATCGCGGTCGGCATGGCGACCAATATTCCGCCGCACAACCTCGGCGAAATCATCGACGCGACGCTCGCGATGATCGACCGTCAGCTCGAAGGCGGCGAACCCGTCACGCTCGAAGAATTGATGGCGATCGTCCCCGGTCCCGATTTCCCGACCGGCGCGATGATGCTCGGCCAGGGCGGCGCGCGCAACGCCTACGCCACGGGCCGCGGCTCGATCATGATGCGCGCGACGCACATCATCGAGGAAGGCCGGAACGACCGCCAATCGATTGTTCTGACGTCGATTCCTTTCCAGGTCGGCAAGTCCGGCCTCGTCGAGAAGATCGCCGAAGCGGCGCGCGACAAGCGCATTGAGGGCGTCGCCGACATCCGCGACGAATCAAACCGCGAGGGTGTGCGCGTCGTCATCGAGCTGAAGCGCGACGCGACCGCCGAGGTCGTGCTCAACCAGCTCTGGCGCCACACCCCGGCGCAGTCGAGCTTCCCCGCGAACATGCTTGCGATCCGCGGCGGACGCCCCGAAATGATGGGGCTGAAGGACATTCTTTCGGCCTTCATCACCTTCCGCGAAGAAGTGATCACCCGCCGCTGCAAGTTCGAACTCGCCAAGGCGCGCGACCGTGCGCACATCTTGCTCGGCCTCGTCGTCGCGGTCAGCAATCTCGACGAAGTCGTCCGCATCATCCGCGGCTCGAACTCGCCTGCCGCCGCCCGCGAAGCACTGCTCTTGCGCGAATGGCCGATCGGCGAAATCGCCCCGTACATCCGCCTCGTCGAAGCGATCGAGGGCGAGATGGAGGAAAGCGCCACCTACCGCCTCTCCGAAGTGCAGGTGAAGGCGATCCTCGACCTCCGCCTCCACCGCCTTACCGCGCTTGGCCGCGATGAGATCGGCAAGGAACTCGGTGAGTTGGCGACCGAGATTGAGGAATTGCTTTCGATCCTCGCCGACCGCGTCAAACTTTATGGCGTGATGCGCGAAGAGCTGGTCGCGGTGCGCGAGGAATTCGCGACCCCGCGCCGCACGCTGCTCGCCCCCGCCGCCGACGGCATCGACGACGAGGATCTGATCGAGCGCGAGGAGATGGTCGTCACCGTCACCCTCGACGGCTATATCAAGCGCACCCCGCTCGACACCTTCCGCGCCCAGCGCCGCGGCGGCAAGGGCCGCGCCGGCATGGCGACGAAGGACGAGGATGTCGTCACCGAGCTGTTCGTCACCTCGACGCACACGCCGGTGCTCTTCTTCTCGACCGCGGGCAAGGTCTATCGCATGAAGGTGTGGCGCCTGCCCGAAGGCGGGCCCGCGACGCGCGGCCGCCCGATGATCAACCTGCTGCCGCTCGCGCAGGGTGAGACGATCTCGACCGTGCTCCCGCTTCCCGAGGACGAGGCCGAATGGGGCAAGCTGCACGTCATGTTCGCAACCGCGAAGGGCAGCGTGCGTCGTAACAGCATGGACGCCTTCACCAGTATCCGCACCGCCGGCAAGATCGCGATGAAGTTCGAGGACGAAGACGAGGATGACCGGCTGATCGGCGTCGCGTTGCTCGACGAGGGCGACGATGTCCTGCTCGCGACGCGCCAGGGCAAGGCGATCCGCTTCGCCGGCAACGAGGTGCGCGAATTCCAGAGCCGCGATTCGACCGGCGTGCGTGGCATGCGACTGAGCACGGGCGACGAAGTGATTTCGCTGTCGATCCTGCACAAGGTCGGCGTCGCGGATCAGGATGAGCGCGACGATTATCTGCGCCATGCCACGTGGAAACCCGAAGACACGGAGGGGGTGCGCAAGCCGCGCGAAATGGACGACGTCCGCTTCGCTGAACTTTCCGAACGCGAGCAATTCATCCTGACGGTCTGCGCCAACGGCTATGGCAAGCTCTCCTCGGCCTATGAATATCGGCGCACGGGCCGCGGCGGTCAGGGCATCACCAATATCGACAATATCGCGCGCAACGGCCTGGTCGTTGCCAGCTTCCCCGCAACCAAGGTGCATCAGCTGATGCTCGTGACCGATCAGGCGAAACTGATCCGCATGGGTCTCGATTCGATGCGCGTCATCGGCCGCGGATCGGCGGGCGTACGCCTGTTCGACGTCGCCAAGGACGAGCATGTCGTCTCGGCCGCGCTCATCGAGGAAAGCGACGAGGAGGAAGTCGAAGGCACTGAAGGCGAAGCGGCGGCTCCCGAAACCGAAACACCGACCGAGGCCGCGCCCGAATGACCGCCGCGACGGCCTTCAAGGTGCTGACCCAGCAGCAATGGGCCGATTTCGAGCGCGAACGCGTGTTCCGCGGCGCACCGGTGGATATTGCCGACGGCTATATCCACCTGTCGACCGCAGAGCAGCTGGAAACGACGATCGCCAAATATTTCGCCGGGCAAGGCTGCCTGATGATCGCCGAGGTGGACCTGGTCCAACTCGGCGCCGCCGTACGCTGGGAAGAAGCGCGCGGCGGCGAGCTGTTCCCGCATATTTATGCGGAACTGCCGATCCACGCGGTGGTGGGTTTGCAGAAGCGCGATCAATAGCTGCCGCCCCCGCGATTGGGGCGACAGCCTATACGCGCGTGCGCCCTGTTGATCGAACGCTGTTCCGCGTTGGTCGCATCTTGCTTCGCGCGCCGAAATACTCCTACCATTGTCGGGCTTTGCACCGTCCGTGCATGGGGGAGATAGAAGATGCGTCTCGTTTTAATTGCCGCCCTGCTGGCCTCGGCGGCATCCGGTCCGATTTATGCGCATGAAACGGCCGCACCCGTCGCGCAATCGAAACCCGTCCCCAAGGAAGAGTTGCTGAAGCCGCCCGCCGACGCGGTGCGATATGTGGTCGTGTCCGAAGCCGGCCAGCACGGCAGCCAGTGGCGCTGGCAACTCCCCGACGGCCGCACCGCCTATCGGTGGTCGCAGGAGCTGCGCGGCTGGATCACCGAGATGGATCAGGTGACGACCTTCGGACCCGGCGGCGCGATCGAAGCGCTGACCGTTCGCGGCGTCACCACCTCGGGCGACGCCGCCGAGGAGTTTCGCGTCGCGAACGGCCGCGCAACCTGGAAAACGGCGAATGATTCGGGCGAAGCGCCCGCGGGTGGCTGGTACATCCCCGCCGGCGGCGTCGGCATCGCAAATGCCCCGCTGATGGACGCGCTCGCCGCGGCGGGCGATGCCGGGCTGAATTTCCTGCCGAGCGGCAAGGGTCGGATGACCCTCGGCCCGGTGCAGACGATCGAGGGGCCGGGTGGCCCCAAGAAGGTCCAGCTCGCCTTCGTCAGCGGCATCCTGCCCTCGCCGTTCCCCGTCTGGATCGACGAGAACAAGCGCTATTTCGCCGACATCAGCTATATCTCGGTGATCCCGGCGGGATATGAGGGCGCGCTGAAACAACTGCGCAACGCGCAGGAAGCGGCGACCGCCGAAGCGGTCGCGGGCATCGCCAAACGCTTCCTTTCGCCCGCCGCGAAAGCCCCCATACTGTTCGACAATGTCCAGCTGTTCGATGCCGACAAAGGCGCGTTCCTTTCCGCTCGCGCGGTGCTCGCTCAGGACGGCAAGATTACCGCCATCGGCGCCGCGGGATCGCTGAAGGCACCCACCGGAGCGCGGGTCATCGACGCGCGCGGCAAGACGCTGGTGCCGGGCATCTGGGACAGCCACCTCCACATCGGCGACGATTGGGACGTGCTCTCGAACATGGCCAACGGGATCACCAGCTTCCGCAGCCCCGGGACGACCTTCGACCGCGCGGTCGAGGCGACGAAGCGCCGCGCCGAGGGCAGCCTGCTGATGGGCGAACCTTTCATCTCGGTCATCATCGACAAGAAGGATCCGCTGGCGGCACAGGGCGCCGACGTGGTCAGCAGCGCCGACGAGGCCGTCGCCGCGGTGCGGCGCGTCAAGGACGCCGGGCTGTGGGGCGTCAAATTCTACACCTCGATGAATCCCGCCTGGATCGCACCCGCCGCCGCTGAAGCGCACCGCCTCGGACTGCATGTCCACGGCCATGTCCCCGCGACGATGAAGCCCAGCGAAGCCGTCGCCGCGGGCTATGACGAGCTCACCCACCTCAATTTCGTGGTGATGGAATCGATGCCCCGCGAAGTGATCGACAAGTCGAACACACGGCAACGCGTCGAAGGGCCGGCGCGCTATTTCAAGGATGTCGATCTCGACGGCCCCGTGATGTCGCGCTTCGTCGCCGACCTTGCGGCCAAGAAAACGCTCGTCGATCCGACGATCGTCATCTTCGAAGGCATGCTGACGCAGGACGGCGGGAAGCCGCATCCCGCCTACGCACCCTATATGGGCATCATTTCGCCCGTCCTCGAACGCTCGGCGTTCACCGCCGGCGGCTATCCGCTGGTCGAAGGGCTGACGCGCGACGATTACCGCAAGAGTTATACGAAAATGGTCCAGTTGGTCGGAAAGCTGCACAAGGCGGGCGTGCCGATCGTCGCCGGCACCGATGGCTGGGGAATCGAACTGATCCGCGAACTCGAAATCTACCGGCAGGCCGGGTTCAGCCCCGCCGAGGCGATCCAGAGCGCGACCATCGTCCCCGCGCGCGTCGTGGGCGCCGACAAGCGCACGGGCTCGATCGTGGTGGGCAAGGAAGCCGACATGGTGCTCGTCGACGGCGACCCCGCGACCGACCTCGGCGCGCTCCGCCGCGTCGTGACGGTGGTGAGCGATGGCTATGTGATGGACGCCGGCGAATTGCGGAAGGCCGCAGGCTACAGCGGGACGCCGAAGTAGCCCGCACAAGCAGCTACTGGGGCCGCGCCGGCATCTGCATCAGGTTGATGAAGGACATCACGACCGCGTCATCCTGATTGGTGACGGTCATTCGCATCGTGAGCACGCCGCGGTCCGGCTTGCTCTTGGAGCGCGCGATGTCGACGATCTCGCGCGTGATGTGAAGCACGTCGCCCGGCCGCACGGCCAAGCGCCACTGCAGATCGTCAATTTTGAGCCCCAGAAGCGGCGTGTCCCCGAACGGCGCGGTTTCGACAAAATCGCGCATCACGACCGCGGCGACGTGCCAACCGCTGGCGATGATGCCGCCAAAACGACCACTCGCCGCCGTGGCGGTATCGATGTGCATTGGCTGCGGATCATATTCGCTCGCGAAGCGAATGATGTCCGCCTCGGTCATCTCGATCGGGCCGCCATGCCATATCTGGCCGACCTGCAGATCGTCCAGAAAGACGGATTTCGACATCGGGGTCTCCATTGGTCCCGGCGCAGCGAGTGCGCGGGACATCCATCGCGAGGACTTTCGCGGCAGCCCCTATAGTCCATGCTTGTGCCGGCCTTCAATCGGGCCGACGAGGCGAATGACAGATCAGCGCTGCCGGGCCTTCCATGCGCGAACCGCGGCCATCGTCTTTTCGACATGCGCCTGCGGCTTGCTGTCGGTGTAGCTTAGCAGGATCGTTCCGTTCGGCGCGATGACATAGGATGTCCGGTTGGAGAGCGTCGTACCGTCGGAGCGACGCATCGTTGAATCATACTTCGCCGCGACCGTCGCACCCGGGTCGGCCGCGACAGCAAATTTGTCACGGCATTCCGATTTGGAAAATTCCGCTACGCGCTCGATGTTGCCGGCGGTGACGCCAACCACGCGGGCGCCCAGCCGGTTGAAGTCGTCGCTCGATTCGGCGAACAGATGCGCTTCCATCGTGCAGCCCGGCGTAAAGGCCGCAGGGAAGAAATAGAGCACAACCGGCCCCTTCTTCAGCGTCTGCTTCAGCGACAGGACGAAGGGTTTGCCACCGTGCGCGGCGTTCAGCGTGAAGTCGGGCGCCTTCGCTCCCTGCTGGAGCGCAGCGATACCCTGCGCCGGGATGGCCGCGAGCGACAGGCCAAGGCCAAACGACATCGCAATCTTCATCAGGGTCTTCATTTGTGCTTCTCCACCTTGGGCAAGCGCTGCCAGCGGCTCAGGATGATGGATAAAGACGGCGGCGTCTACACCGATCGCCTGCCTGATCGCCGCGCCCGATTGACCCCGCGCCCCGATCGGCGCAGCATTATGTCATGACGCTTACCATCACCCCCAGCGGTCAGGCGTGCGGCGCGCGTGTGACTGGCGTCGACCTGACGCAGCCGCTCACCCCGGAAACCATTGCCGAAATCCGTTCGGCTTGGCTCGACCATCATGTCCTGGCCTTTCCCGATCAGAAGATGAGCGAGGATGATCTTGAGCGTTTCACTGGCTATTTCGGCGGCTTTGGCAACGATCCGTTCATCCGCCCGATCCCGGGCCACGAGCATATCATCGCAGTGAAGCGCAAAGCCGACGAGACCGCGCCGCTCTTCGCCGAAAACTGGCACAGCGACTGGAGTTTTCAGGCGCGGCCGCCCGCGGGCACCTGCCTGTTCGGAATCACGATCCCGCCGGTCGGCGGCAATACCGAATTTTCGAACCAGCACGCCGCGCTCGACGCGATGCCCGCCGACCTTCGCGCGCGCATCGAAGACCTGCAGACGATCCACAGCGCCCGCGCCGGTTACGCCCCCTCGGGCATGTACGGTGCGAATGACAAGGATCGGAGCATGGACATACGCTCGGACGAAGAAGCGCTCGACACGCAGCTTCACGCGTTCGTCCGCGCGCATCCCGAAACCGGCCGTCTCGGGCTGTTCGGCTGCGCGGGCTATATCATCGGCTTCGACGGGCTCGACGATGCCGAGGGCCTGCCCTTGCTCTACGAAATGATCCAGTGGCAGGGGCGCGAGGAGTTTCGCTACAGCCACGTATGGGAACCCGACATGCTGATCATGTGGGACAATCGCTCGGTCCTCCACCGCGCGACCGGCGGCTATGACGGTTACGACCGTCTGCTGCACCGCACGACGATCGCGGCGTGGGACGGTGCCTAAGCCTTCGCTTCCCTCGAAAGTGTGCTCACCACACCCCACGCGATCAGTGCCTGCCCGCCGAAATAGAGCGGCCAGACGAGCCACATCGTGACGTCCTTGGATAGCACCCCGCCCTCGCCCGCAAAGATGAAGAGATCGCTCGCCAGGAACATCATCGCGCCGATCCCCGTGCGATAGCGCGGAAAGCGGCTGGTCCAAGCGGCAGCCGCCATCGCGGCGACAAACAGCGAATAGACCGCGGCATGCCACCAACCCGCCGCGGGGCTCAGCATCGCCCAGACGATCACCAGCGTCGCGGGCATGGTCAGCCAGCCCAGCAGGCGCTGCGACGGCGTCGTCTGCGCCCGCCGGTTCATCAGATAGAGGGTGATCGCGATGACATGTCCGACCACGAACGCCACCGCACCGGTCTCGAGCCCCTTCGCATCGAGCAGATAATCGCCAAGCGCGCCAAAACCGAGGGCAGCTGCGATCAGCCAACCGTTCTTACCGCGCGCATTCGCCGCCGCCCAAACCGCCAGCAAGCCGACGCCGCTCGTCTTCCACGCCCAGATTGCGGGACCATCGAGCCGCAAATACACCGCGATGAAAAAGCTGATCCCGCCAGCGAGTGCCAGCCACCACAACCAGCGCGCGCGATCCCAACCTTGCTCCCCGCTCATCGTCACCCCTTTGCATCTTGTCTTCAACCGGCCTAGTGCGCGGCGAAAGCAGCGCAAGCCCAAACAACGCGCGCGGCGCACGCAGGGCAAGTCAACGGATACGGTAAATGACATACGATATTCACATCATCGGCGGCGGCCTCGCTGGATCCGAAGCCGCATGGCAGCTTGCCGAGGCGGGTTTTCGCGTGCGTTTGTCCGAGATGCGTGGGGGCGGCGACATGACCCCAGCGCATCAGGGCGACGCGCTCGCCGAGATGGTCTGCTCGAACAGCTTCCGCAGCGACGATGGCGATAGCAATGCGGTCGGCCTTCTCCACCGCGAAATGCGCACGCTCGGATCGGTCATCATGCGCGAGGCCGATGTGCACAAGGTGCCCGCAGGGTCGGCGCTTGCGGTCGATCGCGACCTCTTCTCGGGCGGCGTGACGCATGCGCTCGAAAATCACCCGAACGTCACCATTGTCCGCGAACGCGTCGATACACTGCCCTCGGAAGGCTTGACGATCGTCGCCACGGGTCCGCTCACCGCTGCCGGCCTCGCCTCGAGCATCGGCACCGCAACCGGCAAGGACGCCCTCGCCTTCTTCGACGCGATCGCCCCGATCGTCTACCGCGACAGCATCGACATGGACGTCGCGTGGATGGCGAGCCGCTGGGACAAGGTCGGCCCGATCGGCGACGGCAAGGACTATATCAACTGCCCGATGGACAAGGACCAGTATCACGCCTTCGTCCAGGGTCTCGTCGACGGCGACAAGACTGAGTTCAAGGATTGGGAAAAGGACACGCCCTATTTCGAAGGCTGCATGCCGATCGAAGTGATGGCCGAACGCGGCCCCGAAACGCTGCGCTTCGGCCCGATGAAAGGCGTCGGGCTCGACAATCCGCGCACCGGGCGCTGGCCCTATGCGGTCGTCCAGCTGCGCCAGGACAATGCGCTCGGCACGCTGTGGAACATGGTCGGTTTCCAGACCAAGCTCAAACATGCTGCGCAGGTCGAATTGTTCCGCACCATCCCCGGCCTCGAAAAAGCCGAATTCGCGCGCCTCGGCGGCCTCCACCGCAACAGCTTCATCCGCTCGCCCGAACTGCTCGACGCGCAACTCCGCCTCAAATCGGCGCCGCACATCCGCTTCGCGGGACAGATCACCGGCTGCGAAGGCTATGTCGAAAGTGCCGCGATCGGGCTGATCGCCGCGCGCTTTGCCGCTGCCGAACTCGCCGGACGCGACCTTGCGTCGCCGCCGCCCGACACCGCACTCGGCGCGCTGCTCGGCCATATCACCGGCGGCGCCGACGCCGCAAGCTACCAGCCGATGAACGTCAATTTCGGCCTCTTCCCGCCGCTCGCCGAGGATGTGCGGAAGAAGGACCGTAAGCTGGGCTACACCGCGCGTGCGGGCGCTTCACTCGCCGAGTGGATCAAGGTCGCCGACGGCGTCGTCGCATAATCCCTTCCCCCCCCCTGATGGGGGAAGGATACGCAGCCTTATCGCGTAGCGATTAGGCGAGTTGGATGGGGGTGATGGAGCGTCCTTTTGCCGTCGCTTCAGGCCGAAACCGCACCCCTACCACTGCGACTAGGCAGCAAGCTGCCAAGTCTCGCTGCCTCCCCCATCAAGGGGGAGGAAGCTTTAACAACTACACTTCGGCTTCGCCGCCTGCTTCGGCGCTGTCGTCGAAAATTCTGCGCGCGTCAGATCGCCCGACTTGTCGCCGTCGGCGCCCGCAAAGCGCTGCCCCGTCGCCGCCGCCCATTCCTCGAAGGTCAGCAGATTATTGCCGTCCTTGTCGAGCTTGCGGAACGCCGCGGTGCGCGACGACATCAGCTCGACGCGGCTGATCCGGTCGTTGCGGTCGCGGTCGAAGCGGTTGAAACGCCGCTCTTCGCGCGACGCCTCCTTGGCGGCGGGCAGCGCCGGTGGCGCGGGCCCGCGCTTGGGGGCCCCCGCTGCCGCGACCGGAATCGCCGGCAAGGCGGGCGGCGGATCGGGCAGCACCTCTTCCTCGGCGATCTGCGTATAGCCCTTCCACATGAAGAGCCCGCCGGTCAGCAACAGCGCGCTCGCGACGCCGCCAATCAGAAAACGGGAAACTGCCATACGCCCCTCCGCGCCGGTTGATCGGCGATAGCTATCACGGCGGCGCGCAAAACGACAACAAACGCCGCCATATTGGCCCCGAATTTTAATCGGCAAACTTGTTCAAAATCTTCTCAATCATTGCTACATTCGATCAATGCATAATTACCTCCCCTCGTTGAAACAGATGCAATATCTCGTCGCGCTCCACGAACACGGCCATTTCGGCCGCGCCGCCGATGGCTGTAACGTCACCCAGTCGACGCTGTCGGCGGGGATTCGCGAACTCGAAACCCTGCTCGGCCAGACGCTCGTCGAACGCACCCGCCGCGTCGTCCGCTTCACCGGGCTCGGCAACGCGATCGTCGAAAAGGCACACCGCGTTCTGCGCGAGGCCGAGGAACTCGCCGATATGGCCGCAGCTGCCGCCGCGCCGCTCGTCGGCGAACTGCGCATGAGCGTTATCCCGACGATCGCGCCGTTCCTCCTCCCTGGCCTGTTGCCGCGGCTCCGCAAGGAACGCCCCTCGCTCAAGCTTTTCCTTCGCGAGGAACCGAGCGCGCAGGCGTGCGAATCGCTCCACCACGGCACGGTCGATTGCGTGCTGCTCGCACTCCCCTACGCGTGCGGCGACGTCGAGGCCGAGAATCTGTTCGACGATGCGCTGTTCGTCGCCTTTCCGGGCGACCAGTCGGAAGACCTGCCCGCGATGGTCAGCGCCGATCAGATCGACCCGTCGCAGATGCTGATGCTCGAGGACGGGCACTGTCTGAAGGACCATGTCCTCGCCGCGTGCAACCGCCCTGAACTTCGCGCGGGCGCGCGGATGATGGGGACCTCGCTGCATACGCTGGTGCAGATGGTCGACAATGGGCTCGGCATCACGATGCTTCCCCAAATGGCCATCGAGGCCGGCATCCTCGACCACACCGACATCGACACCCGCCCGCTCGATTCGGACCATGACTGGCGCACGATCGCGCTTGTGTGGCGCAAAGGCAGCCCGCGCGCCGAGGAATTCCGGATGCTCGCGGACATCTTCCGCAAGCATCAGGCGGATTAAATAGGGACTGTCCCTATTTATTGAGACCATTTCTCCGCGCGTGCCTCATCGCCTTCGCGCGGTTCGACCCACCGAACCTGCCCGTCGGCAAAGGTCTCGCGCTTCCACAGCATGACGTCGGTTTTCAACCGGTCGATCATGAACTCGCAGGCGGCCAGCGCCTCGGCGCGGTGGGGGCTGCTGGTGAGGACAAATACGATCGTCTCGCCCGGCACCATCGCGCCGACGCGGTGGATCAAGGTCAGCGCCGAAAGCTGCCAGCGGTCGGCGGCGGCGTGCGCCAGATCGGCCAGCCCCGCCGCGGTCATCGCAGGGTGATGATCGAGGAACAACTCGGTCAGGTCGCCGTCGCCGCGCACCCGTCCGATAAAACTGGCGCTCGCCCCATGTCCCCCCGCATCGTGCAGGTCGAGTTCGGCGGCAATGTCGATCACCTCCGGCTGGACGGCGACGCGGATCATCCGCCGGTTACCGGAGGGAACAGCGCGACCTCTTTCGCGCCGACGAGCGGCGCGTCGGGCCCCATCATCACGCCGTCGATTGCGGCGCGGATGCGGTGCGGTTCGGCAAAAGCGCCTTGTCCACGCGCATCGCGCGCCGCAAGCCATGCAACCAGGCTGCTTACATTTGTTACGCTCGCGGGGAGGTCGACCGTCTCATCGGCTACTCCCATGCGTTCGCGTACCCAGGCAAAATAGGCGATCTCCAGTGCCACCCGATGCTCAATCCATATGTTTCAGGCCGACGCGCAGATAGTCCCAGCCGGTAACCAGCGTCAGCACAGCGGCGCCCCACAACGAGGCGAGCCCGACGGTCTTGATCCACGCCATTTGCGGCAGCGCCCCCGCCAGGATCAGCGCGCCGAACGCGACAAGCTGAAACGTCGTCTTCCATTTGGCGAGCTGCGTCACCGGCATCGACACCTGCAGCGTCGCGAGGAATTCGCGGAGGCCCGATACGATGATCTCGCGCAGCAGGATCATCAGCGCGGCGATGACATGATAACCGGAGATGTCGCGGGTGAAGACCAGCAGCAGGATCACCGCCGCGATCATGATCTTGTCGGCGATCGGGTCGAGAAACGCTCCCAGCCGCGACACGATTCCCCGCGAGCGTGCAACATAGCCGTCAAAATAATCGGTAATGCCCATCAGGCAGTACAGGCCAAAGGCGAGCGCATAGTCGATCGGCTTCGGCTGATGCGACCCTTCGACCACCCCGGGCCACAGCAGGAACAACAGGATCGGCACCGCCAGGATACGCGATAATGTCAGGATGTTGGGAAGGCTGAGCATGATCGCTGTCGGCATGTCCTTCAAATGGGCTTTGACCCCGAATGCCCTAACCGATAAGCCCCCCCGGCGACAACCGAATTGCCTGAGGCGGCAGCCGGTTTCGACATGTCGGGCTGTTAAAATGGATTTTCAATGACCGGTTCCTTTGCGCTGCTGAAACAACGCAGGTTCCTTCCGCTCTTTGTCACGCAGCTCCTCGGCGCCTTCAACGACAATCTTTTCAAGAATGCGATGGTCCTGTTCGTCGTTTACGGCGTGTTCAACGACGAAGCGTCCGAAACATTGTTCAGCGCGGTCGCAACTGGCCTGTTCATCCTGCCCTTCTTCCTGCTCTCGGCGCTCGCTGGGCAGCTTGCCGACACGCGCGACAAGGCGCGGATCATCCGCATCGTCAAATTCTGCGAAATATTGATCATGATCGTCGGCGGTGCCGGGCTGGTGCTCGCCTGGCTGGGTTTCGCCGTCCACCTGATCGCGATCCCGCTGATGATGCTCGCACTGTTCGCGATGGGCATACACTCGACCTTCTTCGGCCCGATCAAATATGCGATCCTGCCGCAGCATCTGAAAAGCGACGAAGTCCTCGCGGGGACGGGGCTGGTCGAGGCGGGGACCTATATCGCGATCCTCGCCGGCACGATCCTTGCCGGGGTCATCGATGTCGAATGGGCCGCGCTCGGCGTCGTCCTCGTCGCCGCGATCGGCTATTGGACCGGTCGAAAGGTGCCCCCGGCGCCGCCCGAACATGAAGAAACCGGCATCGACTGGCATATCGTCCGCTCGTCGATAACGCTCGTCCGCGGCACGATGCACATCCCGCGCCTGTATCTCGCGATCCTGTCGATCAGCTTTTTCTGGACGATCGGTGCGGTGCTGTTCATCCAGTTCCCGCCGCTGGTGAAGAATATCCTTCACGCCGACAAGAGCGTCGCCAGCCTTTTCCTCGCGATCTTCTCGATCGGCATCGCGATCGGATCGGTCGCGGTGAACCGGTTGCTCAAGGGACAGGTATCGGCGCGATACAGCCCCGCCAGCGTCATCGTCATGGGCGTATTCGTCGTCGCCTTCTATTGGGTCTGCCGGACCTGGGGCGCCGCGCCTGAAACGATACTCCTGGACGCAGCCTCTTGGGCATCGACCATCGTCGGGGCCCGGCCACTTCTCTACGACATCGGCGGTTTCCTCGAACACAAGGAAGTCATCCCACTCCTCGCCTGTCTGCTCGGCATCGCGATCAGTGGCGGCATGTTCGTCGTGCCGCTCTATGCCTTTCTGACCACCACCGTGCCCAAGGACCAGACCGCGCGCACGGTCGCCGCGAACAATATCGTCAATTCGGGCGCGATGGTCGGCGGTTCGCTGCTGGCGCTCGGGCTCAGCATATTCGGCGTCGGCGTTGTCGACCAGTTGTTGATGAGCGCCGCGATGTGCCTGGTGTCTGCATGGCTCGCGCAGAAGCTGCACCGCGCCTGCGATTGATCAGAGCAGGAACATCATCGTCGCGGTGAAGAAGATCGCGAAGCTTTGAAGAAACAGGCGGAAATCATTGGCCGAAAAGATCGTGCCGGGTTCGCGATGGGCCGCCAGCGCGGCGCGGAGCTCGCCCTGCCAGTCTGCCGGCGCGCTGAACCGCGCGATGACGAGCTGCCGCTTGCCATGATCGCGAACGCGGCCGCGAATGTCGATTTGATCGTCCGAGTTCATGCACCCGAAGCTAGGACCATGTTAACGAGTCGATAAGGTTAAAAGAGCGTTAACGCGGCGCCGTCCCGCACTGGCACGCTTTGTCGGATTCGCCTTAACGCGCCGGGATCGGCCTAACGCGGATCTGGCGGCCGTCTTTCGCCCCGGTCTGGAATGGCTTGCACCTTGTGAGCTTCATCCGCGATCCGAGGCAAAGCCGCACCTCGTTCAGCCATCCCTGCCGGTCGACCGACACGCCGATCATCGGCGCGGTCACCCCCGGATTGACCGCGGAAAAAGCGCGGCGAACGCTGGCGGCGGTTTGCGGTTTTGCGGCGAGCGCCTTCATGTCGGGAAAGCGGACGGCGCGGAAAAGGATTTCGGCCGAGCGAAAATAGGCCGCGGGGTTCGGGCTCATGCACGTTCCGTGCTTCGCCCATTCGTGCTGGAGCAGCTGCGCCGAGGGCGTCATGCACATATGCTTTTTCAGCACCGGCTGCGGCACGATCTTCGCCGGACGGCACCATTGCGGATAGCCCGGGCTATCGGTTTCGGGCCACAGCCCGTGCAGCACCCAGCCGAAACGGCCATTCTCTCCCAAGCATTGAAAGCGGTCGCGCGCATCGCGCGGATTACGAACATCGGCGCAATGCTGCGGCGACCAGCTCATGGCCAACAGATAGCCGGTGATCGCCGGATCGCGGACGGGTTCGCCGCGCTTGGGTTTTTCAAGGCGCGGGACGGGAATCCGGTCGGGAATGCTGCATGCCAGAGCTTGGGCCTGCGCCGCGACCGGCATCAACGCCAGCGCGGCGGCGCTAAGCCAACGCAAAATCGAGCCCGATGTCCGCCGCCGGCGCCGACTGCGTCAGCCGCCCGACCGACACATAGGTCACGCCGGTCTCGCCGATCGCGCGGATCGTGTCGAGCCGCACCCCGCCCGACGCCTCGGTCGGCACCTTGCCGCCGACCAGCGCGACGCATTCGCGCAGCTGATCAAGGCCCATATTGTCGAGCAGCAGATGCGTCGCGCCTGCGTTCAGCGCGGGTCCGACCTGCGCGACGCGGTCGACCTCGACGATGATGCTTTCGATCCCGGCGGTAACCGCACGCCGCACCGCTTCCTCGACCGAACCCGCGACCGCGACGTGATTGTCCTTGATCATCGCCGCGTCCCACAGGCCCATGCGGTGGTTGGTCGCGCCGCCCATGCGCGTCGCATATTTCTCGAGCACGCGCAGGCCCGGGATCGTCTTGCGCGTATCGAGCAGCGTGGCGCCGGTTCCAGCGAGCGCATCAACATATTGCCGCGTCATCGTCGCGATACCCGAAAGATGCTGGACAGTGTTGAGCGCGGAGCGTTCGGCGGTCAGCATTGCGCGCGCATTGCCCGACAGGCGCATCAGGTCGCTGCCCGATGCGACCTGCGCGCCCTCCTCGACCAATATCTCGATTTCCATGCCGGGTTCGAGTGCGCGAAAGAATCGCTCGGCGATCGGCAGCCCGGCGACGGTGATCGCATCGCGGCTGTCCATCACCCCGCCAAAGCGCGCATCGGCGGGAATCGTCGCCATCGAGGTAATATCGCCCTCCGCGCCCAGGTCCTCGGCCAGCGTGGCGCGAACAAAGGCATCTAGGTCGAAATCGGTCTGGGAAAATTGGGTCATGGACCTGCGATAATCAGCGGGCCCAGCAAATCAACTTGACGTTTACGTCAACTAGCGCTGACATGGGTGCAAATAGACAAATGGAGAGGTCCCCATGCAATCCCCGATCTGCGCGATGCTCGGCATCGAATTTCCGCTGCTCGCCTTCTCGCACTGCCGCGATGTCGTCGTCGCGGTGTCGAAAGCCGGCGGCATGGGCGTCTTTGGCGCCGCCGCGCTGCCGCCCGAGCGGCTCGAGGAAGAGCTCGCGTGGATCGACGAGCATATCGGCGGGCGCCCCTACGGTGTCGACCTGATCGTCCCCAACAGCTTCGTCGGTAAGGGTGAGGCGCCTTCCTCCGCCATCGCGAAAGTGCCCGAGACGCATCTGAACTTTGCCGCCGACCTGCTCGAAAAACATGGCGTCGATCCAGCGGGCTTGTCCGAAGCTATGGCGGGCCGGCAGAGCTTCGGCGACAATATGCAGGAGGACGGCGCCGCCAAGCTGCTCGAGGTCGCCTTCCGTCACCCGATCGCGCTGATCGCCAACGCGCTCGGCGTACCCCCGCCGTTGATGCTCGAACTCGGAAAGCGCCACGGCGTGCCCGTCGCCGCGCTCGTCGGCACCCGCGACCATGCGCTGACCCAGGTCCGCGCCGGCGTCGATATTCTCGTCGTCGCAGGCGGCGAAGCCGGTGGCCATTGCGGCGAGGTCGCGACGATGGTGCTCGTCCCCGAAGTCGCCGCGGCGGTCGAGGCCGTCGGCGCGAACACGCCCGTCCTCGCCGCCGGGGGGATCGTCACCGGGCGGCAAATGGCCGCCGCGATGGCGATGGGCGCGCATGGCGCCTGGACCGGATCGGTGTGGCTGACCACGGCGGAGGCGGAAACCAACCCGGTTGTGAAGGAAAAGATGCTCGCCGCGTCGTCGCGCGACACGGTGCGATCGAAGAGCCGCACCGGCAAACCGTCGCGCCAGCTCCGCTCGCCATGGACCGACGCATGGGAAGCCGAAGACGCGCCGAAACCGCTGCCGATGCCGCTGCAATCGCTGGTCAGCGAACCGGCGCTGCGTAAAATCGACAAATTGTCCGAAGGCGGCCACGAAGGCGCGAAAGCGCTCGCGACCTATTGGGTCGGCCAGGGCGTCGGCCTGATGAACGAGGCGATGGGCGCCGGGCAGGTCGTGCAGGAGTTCAAGCAGGACTGGGTGGCGGCCTGCGAGCGGCTCAACGGCTTTATCGGCGACTAGGCAAAAAAATCCCCGCCGAAGCGGGGATTTCCGTAGATCAGCTGACGGTCGCCTTGACGATCTTGCCGGGCTCGCGCGGCGGCTCACCCTTGGGCAGCGCGTCGACATTGTCCATGCCTTCGATCACTTCGCCCCAGACGGTATACTGGTTGTCGAGGAAGCGCGCGTCGTCGAAGCAAATGAAGAACTGGCTGTTCGCGCTGTTCGGGTTCTGCGCGCGCGCCATCGAGCAAACGCCGCGAACATGCGGTTCGCTGCTGAATTCCTGCGGCAGGTCGGGAAGCTCGCTGCCGCCCATGCCGGTGCCCGTCGGGTCGCCGCCCTGCGCCATGAAGCCCGGGATCACGCGGTGGAACACGACGCCGTCGTAGAATCCATCGTTCGCGAGGCCGGTGATGCGCTCGACATGCTGCGGCGCAAGGTCGGGACGAAGGCGGATGACAACATCGCCGGTCGACAGCGAAAGGGTGAGAGTGTCGGACATGGTAGAACTCCTGCGGTCTGTGTTGGCGGTCCCATAGCCGGGGCGACGGCCAAAGCCACGCATTAAATCGCGATAAGGCGTTCGCGGCGTTGCTATCCGCAGGCCGCAGCACTAGGGAAAAGCTCGAACGCCGCAACTGTCAGGGAGGACCGCGCGATGGACAAACGCGAAGAATCCCTGCCGCCGGAAGATGTTGTCATCACTGATGACCGCGACCGCGAACAGCTGGCACGCGAAACCGACACCGAACTCGACGAAGACGACCGGCTGAAGCCCGAATTCGTTCGCGACGTGATCGAACTGGCCGAAGCCGGCGAAGGCGAAGCGGCACGCGAACGGATCGGCCGCCTGCACCCCGCCGACATCGCCGACCTGTTCGAACTGGCGCGCGCCGACGAGCGGCCGATGCTCGCCGCGGTGCTCGGCAACATGCTGTCCGCCGACGTGCTGGCGGAAATGAACGATTATGTCCGCGAGGAACTGATCGATCTTCTCGCGCCGGAGCAAGTGGCCGAACTCGCGTCCGAACTCGATACCGACGACGCCGTCGCGATCATCGAGGATATGGAAGAGGACGAGCAGCAGGCCGTCCTTCAGGCGATGGAACCCGAAGATCGCGCCGCGATCGAGGATGCCCTCTCCTTCCCCGAGGAATCCGCCGGGCGCCTGATGCAGCGCGACCTGGTCGCGGTGCCCGAACATGTGACGGTCGGCGACGTGATCGACCGGCTGCGCGAAGATACCGACCTCACCAGCGACTTCTGGGAAATTTACGTCGTCGACCCACGGCACCGCCCAGTCGGCACCTGCCAGCTCAGCTGGATTCTCCGCACCCCGCGCGACATCGCGATCAGCGACGTGATGAAACGCGAACAGACGCTCATCCCGGTCGACATGGACCAGGAAGAGGTCGCGCTGCGCTTCCAGAAATACGCGCTGATCTCGGCCGCAGTGGTCGACAAGGGCGGACGGCTCGTCGGCATGATCACGGTCGATGACGTCGTCCACATCATCCAGGAAGAAGCGGGCGAGGATATATTGCGCCTGTCGGGCGCCGGCGACGGCGACATCAACGAACCGATCCGCGAGACGTACAGCGCGCGGGTGCGCTGGCTGATCGCCAACCTTGGCACCGCGCTATTGGCTTCATCGATCGTCGGATTTTTCGGCGGCGCGATCGAACATATGGTCGCGCTGGCGGCATTGATGCCGATCGTTGCGGGCGTCGGCGGCAACGCGGGCACGCAGACGCTGGCGGTCACCGTGCGCGCGCTCGCGATGAACCAGCTCACCGATTCGAACAACTGGCGTGCGATCTGGCGCGAAATGAAGATCGCGCTGCTCAACGGCGGCACTATCGCGCTGATCGCGGGCACCGCGACCGCGCTATGGTTCGGCAATCCGCAGCTTGGCGCGGTCATCGCCGCAGCGATGGTCGTGAATATCTTCGTCGCGGGCGTGGCCGGGGTGGCGATCCCCTTGCTGCTCGATCGGCTCGACCAGGACCCCGCCGTCGCGAGTTCGATTTTCGTCACGATGACGACCGATTCCATGGGATTTTTGGCCTTTCTGGGCCTCGCGGTGCTCAGCGGATTGACCACGCTCTGAGGGCAAGTCCCTGAAATTCAAGCGATTCAAAAAGCTTCGGAAAAAAGTTCATCACTGCAATTTTTTTTCGGAACTTATCCGCCGCTTTGGTCGTTTCCCATTTGAGCAGCGGTCATCGCCCCCCCGCAGCGCTGCTCAGCAACATTGGCCCGGCCCGCATTCCCTCCCCCCCCTCGAAGCGTGCCGGGCCATTTTGCAACAAATCCTGAGAGGTAGATATATGACGAGTTACCGCGCAATCCTTCTCGCCCTGATGGCAAGCTTTCTGGTCGCGGGCTGCAATACGGTAAAGGGTGCCGGTCGCGACATCGAATCTGTCGGTCAAGCCGGCAGCGATGCCATCGACTAATCGGGACTGAGATAACTTACCCTAAGCCTCTTCGAGAGGCTCGACAGGCGCCTCTTCGGCGCCTGTTTTGCGTCGGCGCTGGGTAAACCAGATCGCCAGCAGCGACATTTCGTACAAGAACACCAAAGGCACCGCGAGCAGCAACTGGCTCAATATGTCGGGCGGCGTGAACACCGCGGCGATCGCAAACGCCGCGACGATCATATAGCGCCGCGCAGACACCAGCTGCTCGCGCGTGACCAGCCCCGACCGCTCGATAAGCATCAGCAGGATCGGCAGCAGAAAGGCGATGCCGAACGCCATGATGAACTGCATCGTGAAGCTCAGATAGTTGGCAACCGAGGGCAACGCTTCCTGCGTGATCCCGCCGATGTCGCCCTGATATCCGAGCAGGAATTTCAGCGCGATCGGGATCGTGATGAAATAGGCGAAGCTCGCACCGATCGCGAACAGCACCGGCGTCGCCAGCAGGAAGGGCAGCAGCGCCCGCTTTTCTTGCTTGAACAAGCCCGGTGCGACGAATTTCCACAGCTGGTTCGCGATCACTGGAAAGGCGATCATCATTGCCGCGAACAGCGCGACCTTGATCTCCACGAAAAACGCTTCGAACAGTTCAGTGTAAATTAGTGTCCCCTGCCCCGCATGGACCAGTGGTTGTACAAGGATGCTGAATATCGGCTTGGCATAATAGAAGCACACGCCAAAAGCGAGGCCGATCGCCAGCACCGATTTCAGCAAGCGCGAGCGCAGTTCGATCAGATGATCGAGCAGCGGCATCTTGCCGCCAGAGCCGTCCTCTTCCGTCGTCGCCTCTTCGGTCACGGCAGCGGGCCGTCCTTCGGCGGTATCGCGTGCGTTTCGGGTGGGTTGGCCGCCGCGGCCTCGTCGATCTCGGCCTCTGTCTCGGGTTCGGTCTTCGTCGGTTCGGTCGATGCTGCATTCGACGAAGGCGCCGCCGAAGATGTGTTCACATCGTCGAGGCGGGGGAATTCGCGCATGATGGCGTCATTCTGTTCGCGCCACTGCTTTTCGAGTTCTTCGAGTTCGGCTTCGCGCATCATCGTGTCGAGCCCGGAACGGAAATGGCGCGCCATGCCGCGCGCCTTTGCCATCCATTTGCCGACAAAGCGCATCGCCTTGGGCAGATCCTTGGGGCCGATAACCACCAAGGCCACCACCACGACGAGCAGCAACTCGGTGGGCGCGACGTCAAACATGACCTAAAACTTCCCCCGCAGGCAGACGGCGATCAGAGCTTGTCGTGCTCGGCAGTCGGGGTCGAAATCGGGGTGCCATCGGGCGCGCGCTGGCCCTCGATGTGCTTGGGCGCGGGCGTCGTCGGCGCGTCGTCTTCCGACATGCCCTTCTTGAAGCTTTTGATACCCTTGGCGACATCGCCCATCATGTCTGAAAAACGGCCCTTGCCGAACAGCAGCAGGACGAGAATCCCGACCACGAGCCAGTGCCAGATGCTGAAGCTACCCATCTCAAATTCTCCTTGAGGCCGCTATCTAAGCTTCCTCGCCGTCTTTTACTAGGTCCAGTTCGCCCATCGCTTCCTCGAAAGCGAGATCGACCGGGTCGAGCAGTCCTGCCGCACGTAAATCCTCGATTCCCGGCAGGTCCTTGCGGCTCGTGAGGCCGAAATGTTGCAGGAACGCGTCGGTCGTCTTGTAAATCAGTGGCCTCCCCGGCACCTCGCGCCGCCCCGCGGGCGCGATCCATTCGGCCTCCATCAACACGTCGAGCGTGCCCTTGGAGGTCTGAACGCCGCGGATCGCCTCAATTTCGGCGCGGCTGACGGGTTCATGATAAGCCACGATGGCGAGCACTTCCGCCGCCGCGCGCGATAATTTGCGCGGATCGTCGCGTTCGCGGCGGAGCAGGTGCGCAAGATCGGCGGGCGTCTGAAAATGCCAATGCCCGCCACGCTCGACGAGTTCGATCCCGCTTCCTGCATGGCGTGCCGCGATCGTCTGGATAATGGCACGCACATCCCCCGGCATCATTTCGTCGCCCAGCCGCCCCGCAACCTGCCGCGCGTCGAGCGGCGTGTCGCTCGCGAACAGCATCGCTTCTATCGCGCGTTCGAGATCGTCGATCATGCCCCGGATGCCTTCAGATAAAGAGGTTCGAACGCGCCTTCCTGTTTCAGGTCGACGCGGCCCTGCCGCGCCAGTTCGAGCGCGGCGACAAAACTCGACGCGATCGCCGAGCGGCGCAGCGGGCCGTCGTAATCGGGCGGCAGGAAATCAGCCAGTTCGGCCCAGTCGAGCTTTACGCCGATCATCCGCTGCAGATGATGGAGCGCCGCGTCGAGCGTGATCACCGGGCGCCGCGACACCATATGCACGACGGGTTCGGAGCGCAGTTTGACCTGCCCATAGGCCGACAACAGATCATAAAGGCTGGCGTCCCAGCGCCGTAGCTTGATGTCGCGCAGCCCCTCGGGCTTCGCGCGCAGAAAGACGTCGCGGCCGACGCGGTCGCGCGCGAGCAGCCGTGCCGCGGCCTCGCGCATCGCGGCCAGCCGCTGCAACCGCAATTGCAGGCGCAGGGCCAGTTCGTCGGGCGACGGGTCCTCGAGCGGGTCCTTCGGAAGCAATAGCGCCGATTTGAGATAGGCGAGCCACGCCGCCATGACGAGATAATCGGCCGCGACCTCCAGCTTCAGTTCGCGCGCCTCGGCGATGAAGGTCAGATATTGCTCGACCAGCCCCAGAATCGAAATCTGCTTGAGATCGACCTTCTGGCTGCGCGCGAGCGTGAGCAAAAGGTCGAGCGGCCCCTCCCAGCTCTCAAACGAAAGCTGCAAGGCATCGTCGCGCTCGGGCGCTGCCGGTACGATTTCGAAATCGAGCGGCAATTCCTCCATCGGCGATCAGGCCGTCGCCAGCAGCGCGTCGCGCTGTTCGACGAGCGTCGCGAACGCGCGCGCGTCGCTGTCACCCGAAATCCGGTCCATCGCGCCTTCGAGCCGCGCGCGCGAGACGGTGCTGATCGGACCCAGCGCATTGGCGATGCCGACCATATCGTCCATCTTCGCCCAGCAGTTGAGCGCGATGTCGCAGCCCGCGGCGATTGCGTCGGCGGCGCGCGAAGGCACGTCGCCCGACAGCGCCTTCATGTCGAGATCGTCGGTCATCAGCAGCCCGTGAAAGCCGATACGCTGGCGGATGACGCTGTCGATGACGATCGGCGACAGCGTCGCGGGCCGGTCGGGGTCCCACGCTTCGAAGATGACATGACAGGTCATCGCCATCGCCGCGTCGCGCAGCGCCGCAAAGGGTGCGAGATCGGTCTGAAGATCGCGGTCGGGCGCGGCGACGGTCGGCAAGGCTTCGTGCGTATCGAGCAGCGCGCGGCCATGACCCGGAATATGCTTCACGATTCCCACGACGCCGCCGGCCTGCAGCCCGCCCAGGATCGCGCGGCCCAGCGCGGCAACGCGCATCGGCTCGCTACCGAGCGCACGGTCGCCAATCACATCGCTCGCGCCCGGCTGGCGCACGTCGAGCAGCGGCAGGCAATCGACGGTGATCCCGACCTCGGACAGCATGGCCGCAAGCGCCATCGCATTGAGCCGCGCCGCCTCGATCGCGCTGGCGGGCGCGCGGTCGTACAGCGCATCGAACGCCGCGCCGCTCGGGAAAAGCGGCCATTCGGGCGATCGCATGCGCGCAACGCGCCCGCCCTCCTGATCGATCAGGATCGGCAGATTGGCGCGCCCGTCGAGATCGCGCAGTTCGTCGGTCAGGCGCCGCAACTGCTCACGATTTTCGATGTTGCGCCCGAACAAAATATAGCCCGCGGGATCGCTGTCGCGAAAGAAGGCGCGCTCGTCGTCGGTGAGGGTCAGGCCCGACAGGCCAAAAATCGCCGGTATCATCGTGCATTACACTCCATCGATCGCCGCCCCCTCAGGCGATGACCAAGCTGTTACCATGCCATAGCGGCACGATTGCACCAACGGAGTCTGCGGCCAAGCGGGCCGAATCAGCGAACGACGACGCAATTTTCACCGGCAACGCGCAATTTTCCGCACAAATTCTTGGCATTGGCCGTCGTTCCCGCCGACACGCGAAGCCGATAGACGGTGCCGTCGCCGACTTTCGCGGGCGAAACCGATTTGTTGAGTTCGGCGAGATAGGCAAAGCGCTTCGACAGGTTCGTCCACGCCTTCGCGGCCGCGGCGTCGCTGCTGAACGCGCCGAGCTGGATCATCGCCGACCCCGATGCCGGGGCGGCCTTGGGAGTGTCGGCGGTCTTCACCGGCGCCGCAGCGGGTTTGGCCTTGTCCGCCGGCGCCTTGGTGGCAGCGGCTTTCGTTGCGGCGGCCTTGTCCGCTGCGACCTTCTTTACTGCGGCTTCGCGTTCCTCGGGCGTTACAGCAGGCTCTTCTGGCATCCGCGTCGGATCGACACGACCTGCGGGCTCGGCGCCTTCGCTGGCGGAGAAGCTGGCATCGCCTTCGCCTTCGAACGCCTTGGCACCGTCATTCTTGGGCGCGACCTTATAGTCGCCCTCCTGCGCCGCGATCAGCTCGCCGTCGCTGCGCGTGCCGCCATTCTGAGCCCACCACAGACCGCCGAGAACCACCCCGATCAGCAAGAGCCCGCCGAGCACCATCACGAGCAGGCGCGCGGGCGAAACCTCGCCATCTTCCTCGAACCCATCGGCGGCTTCGAGCCAGGGCAGACGATCCTCATCTTCGAGACCGAGACCTGCATCCCCCTGCTCCGCATTCTTGTCCCCGGCCATCAGTTCATCTCCTCGATCGCCTCTACCCCCATCAGGGACAGCCCGTTGCGGATGACTTGCCCGATTCCGTCGGCCAAATAAAGCCGCGTCGCGGTCAATTCGGGGTCCTTGTCGAGAACGATGCGTGAAGCCGGGTCGTCGTTGCCGAGATTGTACCAGGCGTGGAACGCCGCCGCGACGTCGGCGAGGTAAAAGGCGATCCGGTGCGGTTCGCGCGCCGACGCGGCGGCTTCGACGATCCGCGGGAATTGCGCGAGCAGTTTCACCAGCCCCAGCTCATGCGCATTGAGGCGCGCGGGCGCGGGCGCAGGCAGCACGATCCCCGCATCCGCGGCCTTTTTGCGCAGCCGCGAAATTCGAGCATTGGCATATTGCAGATACCAGACGGGATTGTCGCGCGACGCCTCGACGACCTTGGCGAAGTCGAAATCCATCTGCGCGTCGGCCTTGCGCGTCAGCATCGTGAAGCGCACCGCGTCCTTGCCGACCTCGTCGACGACGTCAGCGAGCGTGACGAAATTGCCCGCGCGTTTCGACATTTTGAACGGCTCGCCATTTTTGAGCAGCCGTACCATCTGCACCAGTTTGACGTCGAAACGCGTCTTGCCGCCGGTAAGCGCCGCAACCGCGGCCTTGATCCGCTTGACCGTCCCCGCGTGGTCGGCGCCCCAGATATCGATCAGCTCGTCGGCATTCTGGCTCTTCTGGAAATGATAGGCGAGGTCGGCGCCGAAATAGGTCCAGCTGCCGTCCGACTTCTTGATCGGGCGGTCCTGATCGTCGCCGAACTGTGTCGAGCGGAACAAAGGCAATTCGACCGGCTCCCAATCCTCGGGCGTTTCGCCCTTTGGCGCTTCGAGCTGTCCGTCGTAGACGAGATCATGGTCACGCAGCCATTTCTCGGCGGCGGCGGGCTTGCCCTCGGCCTGAAGCTCGGCTTCGGACGAGAAAAGATCGTGATGGATGCCGAGCTTGGCGAGGTCGGCGCGGATCATGTCCATCATCGCGCTGACCGCCTCGGCGCGGAACAGGCCGAGCCACGCGCTTTCGGGCGCGCCGACGAAGCGGTCGCCATATTCGACCGCGAGCTTGCCGGCGATCGGCAGCAGATAGTCGCCCGGATACAGTCCCTCGGGGATCGCGCCGACATCCTCACCCAGTGCCTCGCGATACCGCATGTGCACCGAGCGCGCGAGCACATCGACCTGCGCGCCGGCGTCGTTGACATAATATTCGCGGATCACCTCGTGCCCGGCAAATTCGAGCAGCGCGGCGAGCGCATCGCCGACGACGGCGCCGCGGCAATGGCCGACGTGCATCGGGCCGGTCGGGTTCGCCGAGACATATTCGACATTGACGCGCCGTCCCTGCCCCATCGTCGAACGGCCATAGTCGCCCCCCTCGCTGAAGATCAGCGCGAGCTCGTCGCGCCAGCTGTCATCGACGAGGCGCAGGTTGATGAAGCCGGGACCCGCGACGCTCGCCTCGGTCACTTCGCCCAGCGCGCCGAGCTCAGCCACCAGCAGGTCGGCGAGCGCGCGCGGGTTCATCCCCGCAGGCTTCGCCAGCACCATCGCGGCGTTGGTCGCGACGTCGCCATGCGCGGGATCGCGCGGCGGCTCGACGCTGATCGCGCCGCGGTCGAGGCCGCCCGGCAGGGCATCGCGGGCGGCAAGCGCATCGAGCGCGGCGCCTATATGGTCGGAAAAGCGGCTGAACAGGGTCACGGGGCTGGCCTATCTTCGATCAGGAAAGTCTTGCGCGCGCCCTATAACAGCTGGGCGGGCGCGAAAAGCCCCGCGTCGCCGATTGGCGCGCGGGGCGTGAAGATGCGTACGGCGCCTGGGCGCCGCCGCGGTCCTATCGTCGGACGTTATATTCGAGCTGTTCCTGCGTCAGCTGGAAGCCGACGAGCAGTTCGAAGCTGGACCGCTGAACCGCGGCGCGCACTTCGGGAAGGCTCAGCGGATCGACCGCTGCGTCCTGGTCGCCCGCCTTGCGCTTGCGGGTGATGCGTTCCTGGATGTCGGCGGGCAGCGTCGCGGCGGCGCGATCGACATAGGCCGAAGCCTGCGCACGGCCGGTGCCGCGCACTTGGCCTTCGGCAAAGGTCACGGCGACATTGCCGAGCCGCTTCGCGACAACCGCCGTGCCGCCCTGCAGCACGGTGGCATAATAGGGCAAGGTCACGGTGCGCGCCGGACCGGCATCGCGGCGCGTCGCGACCACATCGAAGCTCGCAAGCTGGTAGACCTTTTCCGCAGCATCGTTGCATACCGGCGTCACATTGGTGATCGCCGCGACGACATCGACGGCGCGCGCATCGCGGCTCGTCGCGGGGTCGAACAACGTGATGTCGCCGGTGTGCAGCGGCACCGCGACCGCGGGACAGGCGCTGCGCGTCGAGGTGATGCCGACGCCGCCGGCAAGGTCGATTTCATTGTCCTTCGCACAGCCCGCAACCGTCGCCACGGCTGCCGTGCCGCACAGCACGGTCAGGAACTTACGGGACGGAAACGAAATGGACATCATGATAAACGAGCTTTCCAAACAGGCGCTTTGACAGGCGTCGGGACAGTTGATCCCGCTTCATGCGCGCCGCTTCTTATCGGTGCGATGAACGCGGCGCAACAAAGAGAACAAGAATGAGAATGAGGACGAAGCGGCTTTACCCCGGATGGCTTGCTGCGCTAGAGCGCGCGCATCATGAACGCTCCCCATCCGATGACGCAAGCTGAAGGCAGCGAAGCGGCAGAACTCAAGGTTTTGATCGCGGCGCCGCGTGGTTTCTGTGCCGGGGTCGACCGCGCGATCCGCATCGTCGAACTGGCGCTGCAGAAATATGGCGTGCCGGTCTATGTCCGGCATGAAATCGTCCACAACCGCTATGTCGTCGACTCGCTCAAGGCGATGGGTGCGATTTTCGTCGAATCGCTCGACCAGGTTCCCGATGGCGTGCCCGTCGTGTTCAGCGCGCACGGCGTACCCAAGGCGGTGCCGGCGAAAGCCGAAATGCGCGGGCTCGACTATATCGACGCGACCTGCCCGCTGGTGTCGAAGGTACATCGTCAGGCCGAGCGCGTATATGAGACCGGGCGGCATATCGTCTTTGTCGGTCATGCCGGCCATCCCGAAGTCGTCGGGACGCTGGGCCAGCTCCCCGAGGGCGCGATGACATTGGTCGAATCGGTCGACGATGTTGCGGCGCTGTCGCCGGCGGATCCCGAAATGCTGTCCTTCCTGACGCAGACGACGCTGTCGGTCGACGACACGCGCGACATCATCGCGGCGCTGCAGCACCGCTTTCCGGCGATCTCCGGCCCGCGCGGCGAAGATATTTGTTATGCGACGTCGAACCGGCAGGATGCCGTGAAGGCGATCGCCGGGCAGTGCGATCGCATGATCGTGATCGGCGCGCCCAACAGTTCGAACAGCCTGCGCCTTGTCGAAGTGGCCGAACGGCTCGGAACGCCCGCGCATCTCGTCCAGCGCGGAATCGACGTCGATCCGGCATGGCTGGAGAATATCGCCACGCTCGGCATCACCGCCGGCGCGAGCGCGCCCGAAACATTGGTCCGCGAAGTCATCGATGCCGTGGCGTCGGTCCGTCCGATCGTCGAAGAGGTGGTCGTCACCGCCGAAGAGAATATGATCTTCAAGCTGCCGCGCGGGCTCGAAACAGCCTGATGGCGGTCTATACGCACGTCGAACCCGACGATCTTGCCGCCCTTGTCGCCCGATACGACATCGGCACCGTTGTGTCGTGCAAGGGCATCGCCGAAGGCGTCGAGAACAGCAACTTCCTGCTCGAAACGACCGGCGGGCGCTTCATTCTGACGCTCTATGAAAAGCGGGTCAGCGAGGGCGACCTGCCCTTCTTCGTCGATCTGCTGAACCATCTCGCCAGCCAGAACTGCCCGGTCCCGGCGATGATCCGCGACCGGAGCGGCGTCGCAATCCAGCAGGTTTCGGGCCGCGCAGCATGCGTCATCCAGTTCCTCCCCGGTATTTCGCTGACGCAGCCGACCCCGAACCAGTGCGAAGCCGCTGGCGCAGCGCTCGGCGCGATGCATCGGGCGCTCGAAGACTATACGGGTGCGCGCGAAAACAGCATGGGTCACATGCATTGGCGCGCCGTTGCCGAAGCGACCGGCGACCTTGACGTGGTGCTGCCGGGACTTCAGTCGACCGTCGACCAGGAGCTGGCTTACCTTGATGCCCATTGGCCGAACGATCTGCCCGCGCATGTCATCCACGCCGACCTGTTTCCTGACAATGTGCTGATGCTCGGCGACCGCGTCACCGGCCTCATCGACTTCTATTTCGCCGCGAGCGACTTTCGCGCCTATGATTTGGTTATCACGCACGCATCCTGGGCCTTTTCCGCCGACGGAAAGCATTGCGACCCGGCGCGGGCGGAAGCGCTGATGCGCGGCTATGCTCGCGAAATCGCGCTGTCGGACGCCGAAGTCGCCGCGCTGCCGCTGCTGGCGCGCGGGGCGTCGCTGCGCTTTCTTCTCACGCGCACGCACGACTGGGTGCACACGCCCGCCGACGCGCTCGTCACGCGCAAGGACCCGTCGCCGTTCCTTGCCCGCTTGCAGCGCTATAGCGCCCCCGACGCCGCCAGCCTGTTCGCCGTCGGATGAGCGAAAACACCGGCAAGACCGTGATCGTCGCCACCGACGGCGCGTGCAAGGGCAACCCCGGCCCCGGTGGCTGGGGCGCCGTGCTGCGCTGGGGCGATGTCGTGAAAAAGCTGTCGGGCGGCGAGCCCGATACGACGAACAACCGCATGGAGCTGATGGCCGCGATCGAAGCGCTCGCCGCGCTCAAGCGCAGTTGCAACGTCGAGCTGTCGACAGACAGCGTCTATGTCCGCGATGGCATCACCAAATGGATTTTCGGCTGGCAGAAGAACGGCTGGAAAACCGCGGCGAAAAAGCCCGTCGCCAATGCCGACCTGTGGCAGCGCCTCGTCAAAGAAAACGCGCGGCACAAGGTCGAATGGCTGTGGGTGAAGGGCCATGCGGGCCACGGCGACAATGAGCTCGCCGACCAGCTTGCTAGCGATGCGGCATTGGAGGTCGCGCGGGCGCGCTGAACGTCCGCGCGCCCCGTCAACCGAAGCGCGAGGGCGCGAAGGGCGCCGCATCGACCTGGCCGATCATGCCGCCGGGTTCGGGCGCGCCAAGCTGCGCCGCGAGCAGCCCGGCGATCGCCGGCGATGTCTGGATGCCGAAGCCGCCCTGCCCCGCGCACCAGATGAAGGCGCTCTCATGCCGATCGGCGCCAAAAACCGGGATGCGATCGGGCGCGAAGCTGCGCAGCCCCGCCCATTTGCGCTCGACCGCAACGACCGGCCAGTCGACCACCGACTGCATTCGGTCGATCGCGAGCGCGACGTCCAGTTCCTCGGGTGCCGCGTCGTGGGGTGCGGTCGGCGTCTCATCGTGGGGCGTCAGCCAGACACGCCCCTCGCTCTGGCCCTTGAAATAGAATTCACCGCCGACGTGGATGACGAGCGGAAGGTCGGCGGGAACCGGAACGCCCAGCCGGACCTGCATCACCGTCCGGCGATAGGGTTGGATCCCCACCGGCGCGATGCCGCATGCGGCCGCGACCTCATCCGCCCATGCCCCGGCGGCGTTGACGATCAACGCCGCGCGGACCCGCCCGCTGCCCAGTTCGACGTCCCAGCCGTCGGCGACACGGCGCGCCCGCCGCAACGGCGCGCGCGTCACCAGCGTCGCGCCGGCGCGCTTTGCCGCGCGAAGATAGGCCGCATGAAGGCCGCCGACATCGATGTCGCGGCACGCCGCCTCATAAGCGGCCTCGCTCCATTCGGGGCGAAGGCCCGGAACCATATGGGCAACTGCCTCGCCCGACATGCGCGCGACATCGACACCCTGCACAGCAAATTCGGCCGCGAAAGCGTCGACCGCCGCGCCCTCGGACCGCTGGCCCAGTGTCAACGCACCGCGCGGCGACAGAAAGCCATGATCCGAGAATTCGGGGGGCGGATTGCTCAACGCCTCCAGCGATGCGTGGGTCAGGGGCTGCACCCCCACCCCGCCATAGCTTTCGTGCCAGAAGGCGGCTGACCGGCCCGTTGCGTGATAGCCGGGGGCATCCTCGGCCTCGACCAGCAGGACGCGGCGCCAGGGGGCCAGCGCCGCCGCCAGGCTTGCACCGGCGATCCCGGCGCCGACAATCAGCACATCGGTGGCGGAAGGCGGCGCGTCGGTCATGCCCGCCGCATATCGGTTGGCCCGCGGAATGCAAGCCGCAGCGTCCCCGGCAACATGGTTACTCTTTGGTAAGCCATGTTGGATAGAGGAAAGCCGATGGAAAACGGCGCAATCACGCTCGGCCTGATGGCCGTACTCGGCCTACTGATGATTGCCGCTGCAATCAGCGACGTCCGGTCGCGCACCATTTCCAACGAGCTCAACGCCGCGATGGCGCTGCTTGCAATCCCCTTCTGGATTACGAGCGGTCTCGCGCTCTGGCCCGATGTGCCGCTGCAATTCGGAGCCGCCTTTGCGGTCTTTCTCGTTTTTGCCGGCCTGTTCGCGATCGGCGCGATGGGCGGGGGTGATGTCAAAATGATCGGTGCGGTGATGCTGTGGATCCCGCTTTCCCTGTTCATGCCGACACTCACGGTCATGGCCATCGGCGGCGGCATCCTGTCGGCGGCGATGCTTATCCATATGAAATTGCGCCCTTCGGACAAGCCGGTCGAGGTTCCCTATGGGGTTGCCATCGCCGCGGCGGGCCTTTGGGCGCTTCACCAACAATATCTTAACCAGTTTCAGGCTATCGGATGACCTGAGGGAAAAGCACGACCGTCTCTGGTAGGTGCAGGAGGGCGACAAATCGTCATGGATACGCGAAAGATTATGCTGATCGTCGGCGCGCTGGTGATTGCCATCGGCGCAGCGTTCGGGGTGAACCAGATGATGCGCGGAGCAGCTACTCCGCAAGCTCGCGCAGCCGCGGCACCGGACATTACCGGTCCGATGATCCTTGTGGCGACGCGGCAGTTGCCCGTCGGCACGATTGTCGGCCCGGATAGCTTCCGTTTCCAGCCTTGGCCAAAGGAATTGGTCGAAAAAGCCTATTTCATGAAGGACAAGACCGACGTGAACACGTTGGTCGGCACCGTCGTGCGCTATCCGATCACCGCGGGTCAGCCGCTGACACAGGGCGCGCTGGTCCATCCCGACGATCGCGGCTTCCTCGCCGCGGCGCTTGGCCCGGGCATGCGTGCCGTCACGGTCAAGGTCAGCCAGGAACAGGGCGTCGCCGGTTTCGTCTTTCCGGGCGACCGCGTCGATGTGGTGCTCGCGCAGCGCATCTCGATCGATACGGAAAACTCGAGCTATCCCGACAAGGAATTGTTCACCGCCGAGACGATCGTTCGCAACGTCCGCATTCTGGCGACCGACCAGCGCTACGACGCCGAGGATGAAACGGGGAAGACCCCGGTCCGCACCTTCGGCTCGGTAACGCTCGAAGCCACGCCGGAAATCGCCGAAAAGATCGCCGTCGCGCAGGACATGGGCAAATTGTCGCTCGCACTGCGTCCGCTGGCCGAAAGCGCCGGCGAACTCGATGCCGCAATCGCGTCGGGCGAAATCAACGTCCCGGCTACCGGCGGGGCGAGTGCAGAAAAGAAGATGCTGGCCGAAGCCGCCGCGCGTCCGACCGCCAGCCGCTCGTCGGCGACGACAGGCGGCGACGTATCGCGCTTCTGGATCCCCGTGCGTGGCCGCGTGACGGCACCGCGGGCGCCACAGGCTTCAGCAGCGAATAACAGCGGCTCGACGCCGTCTTATGGGGGCCGCTCGGTGTCCGTTCCGACCGGCCCGGTCGTGCGCGTGACCCGCGGCGACAAGGTGACCGAAGTTCCGGTTGGGGGTAAGTAAGATGAACAGCACAGCCAAATTCAAGGCGGCGGCCCTGGCCCGCACCCTGGCCATCGGCCTGGTGGCAGCCACGCTGGCAGCGGCGCCTTCGGCGCCCGCCATCGCCCAGGCCGTCCAGAATGCCAGCAGCAGCATCGAACTCTCGGTGGGCCGCGGCCGCCTGGTCAGCCTTCCGGCCTCGATGGCCGACGTCTTTGTCGCCAATGACGAGGTCGCCGACGTCCAGGTGCGTTCGGGCCGCCAACTCTACATCTTTGGCAAGAAGCCGGGCGAAACGAGCATCTATGCCACCGACGCCAGCGGCCGGGTCGTTTTCTCGACCGTCGCCCGCGTCGGCAACAATATCGAGACGATCGACCAGATGCTGTCGCTCGCAATGCCGGACGCCAGCATTTCGGCGAACCCGATGAACGGCTTTGTGCTGCTCACCGGGACGGTGCAGTCCCCGGACGACGCGGCCGAAGCCGAACGGCTGGTGCAGGCATTCGTCGGCGAGGGCACGAAGGTGCTGTCGCGCCTGCGCACGGCCACGCCGCTGCAAGTCAATCTGCAGGTTCGCATCGCCGAAGTGAACCGTTCGCTCGTCAAGGAAATTAGCGGCAACCTGTTGACCCGCGACACCGACGGTCCGCTGGGCAACGGTTTCCTGGGCGGCATTTTCGGGGGCCGTTCTGCGGGGTCGATCACGACCGATGCGAATGGCAACACGATCTATAATCTCACGACCCCCGCCGGCACGCGCAGCCTCGCCGGTGCGGGACGTCTGTTCGGCCTCGATCTGATCGCTTCGCTCGATGTCGGCGAACGCTCGGGGCTGGTCGCAACGCTGGCACAGCCCAACCTGACCGCGATTTCGGGCGAAACGGCCGATTTCCTGGCGGGCGGCGAATTCCCGGTGCCGATCCCCGGCAACTTCGCCGGCACGACGATCGAATATCGCAAGTACGGCGTCAGCCTGGCCTATACGCCGACGGTGCTGTCCAACGGCCGGATCAGCCTGCGCGTTCGCCCCGAAGTGTCGGAGCTGTCGACCGAGGGCGCGATCGAAATGCAGGGCTTCCAGGTCCCCGCGCTGACGATCCGCCGCGCTGAAACGACGGTCGAGCTGGGCTCGGGCGAAAGCTTCATGATCGCCGGGCTGCTCAACAATCGTTCGATCGGCGCGATCGACAAGATGCCGGGCCTCGGCGACGTGCCCCTGCTCGGCATGTTGTTCAAATCGGACAGCTTCCGCCGCGGTGAAACCGAACTGGTTATCGTCGTGACGCCCTATCTGGTCCAGCCGGTGTCGGCGAACGACATCAAGCTGCCTACCGACGCCTATAATGACCCGAACGACCTGCAGCGGTTGCTCCTCAATCAGACGAGCAATGGCGTGACCGGCGGCGATCGTCCCAAACCGCGGCTCGATACCAATGTCGGCGACGCCGGCCGCCCGCGGAGCACTGGCGATGCGTCGCCGGGCTTCGGCATCAAGTGACGCGCTGGATTTCAGGAGCAAAGTGATGAAGAAAATCGCAACTTGGACGGTCCTGGCCCTGGCGACGTCGCTCGCCGGCTGTACCGGCGCCGCCTACACCAACACCAGCCTGGAATCGGTGCATCAGCCCGTCGTGCGCAACGCCATCTATCAATTCGATGTCGCGGCGACGAACGGCGAGCTGCCGCCCAGCGAACAGGGCCGCCTGCAAGGCTGGCTCGACGCGATGGGCGTCCGTTACGGCGACCGCGTCGCGATCGAGGACTCGTCGCTTTATGGCGCGAGTTCGGCGCAGGCGACCGTCCGCTCGATGGTCGAACGCCGCGGCTTGCTGCTCAGCAACGATGTTCCGGTGACGACGGGTACGGTGCCCGAGGGGCATGTGCGCGTCGTCGTGACGCGCGCCTCGGCGTCGGTGCCCGGCTGCCCCAACTGGGACAGCAAGTCGTCGCTTAATCCGACCAACGCGACATCGTCCAACTATGGCTGTGCGACGAACAGCAACCTCGCCGCGATGGTCGCCGATCCGAACGACCTGATCAAGGGCGCCAGCAACACGGCCAGCGATCCGACGGCGGCGACGCGCGCGATCCAGACCTATCGTACCAAACCCCAGACCGGTGCCGGCGAATTGACCAAGGCACCTACCAGCGGAGGCGGCAAGTGAACGCTCCTTTCAAATCAGCAGGCGTGCGTGATCCTTTCAATGCCTTCGTCTGCGACGACGATACGCTGGACCTGATCCGCGCTGCGGCCAACGACATGGGCTGGCCGATCGAAAAATGTAACAAGGGCGGCCTGCGCAATGCCGTGCAGTCGCTCTCGGTCTCCGCCAGCCCGAACATCCTGTTCGTCGACATGTCGGAATCGGGCGATCCGATCAACGACATCAACGCGCTGGCCGAAGTCTGCGAGCCGGGCACGGTCGTGATCGCCGCGGGCCAGGTGAACGATGTTCGCCTGTACCGCGATCTTCTGTCCAGCGGCATCCAGGATTATCTGCTGAAGCCGCTGTCGCTCGAACAGGTCCGCGAATCGCTTACCATGGCGCAAGCCATGCTGTCGGCGCCGAAACATGCCGATATGCACGACGACAAGCCGCATCACATGATGGGTGTTGTCGGTGTACGCGGCGGGGTCGGTGCGTCGCTCGTGGCGACCTCGCTCGCCTGGGCGATCAGCGACCAGGCGGGCCGTCAGACGGCGCTGCTCGATCTCGACGTCCATTTCGGCACGGGCGCCCTGACGCTCGACCTCGAACCGGGCCGCGGTCTGATCGACGCGATCGACAATCCCAGCCGTATCGACGGGCTGTTCATCGAACGCGCCATGGTGCGCGCGTCGGACAAGCTGAGCCTGCTGTCGGCCGAAGCGCCGATCCATCAGCCAGTGATGACCGACGGTTCGGCCTTTTTCCAGCTGGAAGAAGAGCTGCGCTCCGCATTCGAGATGACGATCGTCGACATCCCGCGCCAGGTTCTGATCCCCTTCCCGCACCTTGTGTCGGAAGCGGGTACGATCCTGCTCGTCAGCGATGTGACGCTCGCCGCCGCGCGCGACACGATCCGCCTCCTGTCCTGGTTCAAGCAGAACGTCCCAGGCGCGCGTGTCGTGCTCGTCGCCAACAAGTTCCAGAACGCCATCGGCGAGCTGTCGCGCAAGGAGTTCGAATCGTCGATCGAACGACCGATCGACGTCGTCATCCCGTTCGACCCGAAGCTGGTCGCCCAATCGGCAAAGCTCGGCAAATCCTATGCCGAAACCTGCAAGGGCACCAAGTCGGCGCTGGTGTGGAGCAACCTGATGCGCCTCATCCTCGACGGCGCCGATGTCGAAGCCGAGGAAGCGCAAATTGTCGCCGCAAAGAGCAAATCGGGCGGCTCGCTGCTCGGCAAGCTCGGTCTGACGAAAAAGGGCGTGAAACAGGCGGCGTGACGGCGCGCCTGACGGGCCGTCACCACCTCCAGCGATAGAAGCGGACATCAGCTGACCATGAATCTGCCAGTCATCCTTATCATCGCCGGGGCCTTCCTGGCCTTTGCCATCCTCGTGATCCTGCTTGGCGGACCGTCGGCCGGCCAGGCGAAGACACGACGGCTGGCGATGGTGAAAGACCGCCACGCGGCCTCGACCGAAGCGGTGGTGGCGGCGCAGATGCGCAAGACGATCCAGTCGAGCCGCGGAGGCCAGTCGTCGATGACCGCTTTGCTGCCGCGCCGGGAAGAGTTGGAAAAACGCATACGCCGGACCGGCAAGAGCTGGACCCTGACCCAATATATGTTCGCGTCGATGATCGTGTTCGTTGTTGCGACCGGCGGCATGCTCATCCTGCGGGCGCCGTTCATGATGGCCGGGCTGGTTGGACTGCTCCTCGGGCTCGGCCTGCCATATCTGGTCGTCGGCATGACGATCAAAAGGCGTGTCGCGAAATTCAACGCCCGCTTTCCCGACGCCATCGACCTGCTGGTACGCGGCTTGAAATCCGGTCTGCCGGTCACCGAAACATTCCAGGTGGTAAGCCACGAACTCCCCGGGCCCGTCGGTGAGGAATTCAAGGGCGTCATCGAACGCATCCGTATCGGCAACACAATGGAATCCGCACTGCAGGAATCGGCCGAAATGCTCGGCACGCCCGAATTCCAGTTCTTTTGCATCACGATCCAGATCCAGCGCGAAACGGGCGGCAACCTGGCGGAAACGCTCGCCAATCTGTCGGACGTTCTGCGCAAGCGCGCGCAAATGAAGCTCAAAATTCGTGCGATGTCGTCCGAAGCGAAAGCGTCGGCCTATATCGTCGGCGCCTTGCCCTTCTTTGTGTTCGCCGTCGTCTGGTCGGTGAACCCCGGCTATCTGGCGGGCTTTTTTGTCGAAGAACGGCTCATCATTGCCGGATTGGGCGGGCTCGTCTGGATGAGTATCGGCGCCGGCATCATGGCCAAAATGATCAGCTTCGAAATCTGAAGGGGCAGAATCAGTGAACAGCAGCCTCCTTCTCTCTTCGGCCTTCAGCGGCGCCCAAAGCGGCCCGAAGATACTCGGCATCGACGTCGTATGGGTCGGCACCCTGCTGGCAGCGGTCGGCGTGTTCGCCGTGCTGCTCGCCATCTACAGCGCGCTGACCGTTCGCAATCCGATGACCAAGCGCGTCAAGGCGCTGAACGATCGGCGCGAGCAATTGAAGGCGGGCATCACGGCCTCGACCGCGAAACGCCGCGCGCGGCTGGTCCGCAAGAACCAGACCGCCGACAGGATGCGCACCTTCCTCGGCAAGCTCCAGGTGTTGCAGGAAGGACAGATCAAGGAGGTTCAGCAAAAGCTGGCGCAGGCCGGGATCCGGTCGAAGGATCTGGCCGTGGCGGTCATTTTCGGCCGCATGGTCCTGCCGATTCTGTTCGGCGGCCTTGCCCTTTTCTTGATCTATTGGGTCGACATGTGGCCCGATCTGACCTCGTTCAAGCGCTCGGCCTATACGATGGTCGCGTTGCTGCTCGGCTATAAGGCGCCCGATCTCTTTGTGGACAATATGCGGCAGAAACGTACCCACGCGATCCGCAAAGGTCTGCCCGACGCGCTCGATCTGCTCGTGATCTGCGCCGAAGCGGGTTTGACGGTCGACTCCGCCTTTTCGCGCGTCTCGAAGGAGTTGGGCCGTGCTTATCCCGAACTCGGCGAAGAATTCGCGTTGACGTCGATCGAGCTCGGTTTTCTGACCGAACGCCGTCAGGCTTTCGAAAACTTTGCCTATCGCGTGAATCTGGAATCGGTGAAGGGCGTGGTCACGACCATGATCCAGACCGAAAAATACGGCACGCCGCTCGCCAGTGCGCTCCGCGTTCTATCGGCCGAATTCCGCAACGAGCGCATGATGCGCGCGGAGGAAAAAGCCGCCCGCCTGCCCGCGATCATGACGGTGCCGCTCATTCTGTTCATTCTGCCGGTGCTGTTCATCGTCATTCTTGGCCCTGCGGCCTGTTCGCTGAGCGACGCCATGTCCGGCGGCAGCCTGGGCGCCAAATAGCCCGGCAACACCCGCACGAAATCGAAAGAGGGCGGAAGCAATTCCGCCCTCTTTGCTATCAGCCGACGCTCTGTTCGATCGCGCCGAAGATGCTGTGATGCCGGTCGTCGTCCATCCAGATGCGGACCGTGTCGCCCCTTTGCATGAAAGGCGTCTTGGGCTCGCCCTGCTGGATCGTTTCGACCGTCCGCACTTCCGCCAGGCAGCTATAGCCGAGACCGCCGACGGCGATCGGCCTGCCCGGCCCGCCATGGGCATCGCGGTTGGAAACGGTGCCCGACCCGATGATCGTGCCCGCACCCAGGTCGCGGGTCTTCGCCGCATGGGCGATCAGCGCGCCGAAATCGAACGTCATGTCGACACCCGCATCGGCGCGCCCCAGCGGCTGGCCGTTGAGATCGACCGACAAGGTGCCGTGCAGCTTGCCGTCCTTCCAGCGATCGCCGAGCGCATCGGGCGTCACGAACACGGGCGACATCGCGCTCGACGGCTTCGACTGGAAAAAGCCGAAGCCTTTGGCAAGTTCCGCCGGGATCAGGCCGCGAAGCGACACGTCGTTGGTCAGCCCGACGAGCAGGATGGTGTCGCGCGCAGCGATCGCATCGATACCCTTGGGCACATCCCCCGTCACGACGACGACTTCGGCCTCCATATCACAGCCCCAGGCGGGGTCGCCGAGGGGGATCGCATCGCGCGGCCCCAGGAAGGCGTCGCTGCCGCCCTGGTACATCAGCGGATCGTGCCAGAAGCTGTCGGGCATTTCGGCGCCCCGCGCCTGCCGCACCAGCGCGACATGGTTCACATAAGCGCTGCCGTCGGCCCACTGATAAGCGCGCGGCAACGGCGACGCGGCGTCATGTTCGTGAAAGCGATCCTTCGGGATCGCGTCATGATTGAGATCCTCGGCCAGCGCCGCCAGGCGGGGCGCGGCATAGGCCCAATTGTCGAGCGCCGCCTGCATCGTCGCCGCGATCTGGCCGGCGTCGGCGTACCAGGCAAGGTCGTCCGAAACGACGACCAGGCGTCCGTCGCGGCCCTGTTTGAGCGAAGCTAGTTTCACGGGAACTCCTTTGGCTGACGATGCGGCTGAACCGACATCGCCTCAAGGGAGCGAAAATCAGCGCGTCATCGTGATCGATGCGAAACAGGTAAAGCCGCTCTGCCCCGCCTGCAAGCGCCGGATATATTGGAGATAGGCTTGCGACTGATTGTACGTCGTACCGGGCAGCGTCTGCCCGCGAAATGCCCGCTTCACTTCCTCGCCCGTGAACGGGCGGACCGAGCCGGGAAACGCGCCCTTGGTGCCCGGCGGGACCAGCTTGCCCGCGGTGTCGATATATTTGCCGGCGCCCGTCGGGCCAGGAACAGGAATCTGGCAGTTCATCACCGACACCGCGGTCTGCGCAAAGGCGGGACGGATCGTCAGCGCGGCGGATACGCCGACGGCGCCGAGCGCCAGCATCTTGCGCCGCGACGGGATGGTTTCGTCCGTCTCCACGGCGTTTTCGGCGGGAATGTCGCTATTTTCCATGTCGCGCGCATAACCCAATGAAGCGCCAAGGAAAAGCAAAAGACGGGGCGCCCCCTTGCGCTTCCCGCTTTGGCACATTCGCGTTCAGGACGTTAATTACCGTAAACATCCTTGCACAACATCACCGCTTCGTGCGAGGCGCAGCGGCGATGTTCGATCGCCTTTCCAGCCTGGTCATCGCTTTGACGCTGGTCGCCATCGCGGCGATTTTTGCCACGTTGTCCGGGGGCGATCCGCTGTCGATCGCCATCATGCTACTCGCTGGATTCCTCGCCGCCGCCACTGTTTACGGCGCGCTTCCCGCCGCCTTGCCCGACACGAAAGGCGCCGGGGCCGAGCCCGCGGTCGCCCCGCCCGTCTCCTTGCTCCGCCATCCCGATTTTGCCCATTGGGTCGATCAGGAAAAGGAGCCCTTGATCGGCACCGCCGACAATATCGTCACCATTGCCAACGACGCCGCGATCCGGCTGCTGGGCCGGCATATCGTCGGCGCCGACGTCCGCACCGCGATCCGCCATCCCGCGGCAACCGACTGGCTGTCGCGGATCGACGGGCAAGAACGGCTCGAAACGGTCAATCTGATCGACTTCCCGCGCCCCGGTCAGCGCTGGACGATGCGCATCGCCGCTTTGTCGGGCAGCGAATATATCATCTTCCTGTCCGATCGGTCGGCGATCGATGCCGCGGACCGCATGCGATCCGACTTTGTGGCCAACGCCAGCCACGAACTGCGCACGCCGCTCGCCGCGATTCTCGGCTATGTCGAAACACTCCAGGAAATGAACGGCGAGGCCGACGCACCGACGCGCAATCGCTTCCTTTCGATCATCGATCGCGAAGCGCGGCGGATGCAGCAACTCGTCATCGACCTTCTCTCGATTTCGCGGGTCGAGGCCGATCGCTTTCGCCGTCCAACAACGCCCGTCGACCTTGCCGCCATCGTCGGGACCACGATTGCGCAACTGCGCGACAGCGAACAGGCGCGCACGAAAGACATCGTCGCCCGGCTTGGCGACGCCACGCAACCGGTGCTGGGCGACGAGGCGCAGCTGGGTCAGCTCGCGCACAATATCATTTCGAACGCGATGAAATATGGCCACGCGGGAACACCGGTGACGGTCGAACTGGCGCGCGAGGGCCGCCGCGTGCGGCTGTCGGTCAGCGACGAGGGCGACGGCATCGCGCCCGATCACCTGCCGCGCCTGACCGAACGTTTCTATCGTGTCGACGAAGCGCGCAGCCGCTCGGTCGGCGGCACTGGCCTCGGCCTCGCCATCGTCAAGCACATCAGCGAGCGTCATCAGGGACAGCTCGACATCGACAGCGAAGTCGGCAAAGGCACCCGCGTTTCGGTAACTTTTCCCCTGCTCGCGCAGGCGTGACGGCGCGCGAATCCAATGCCTATCCTTGACTTTTCATAGCTCAAGCCCCATCTTCGGCAGGCTATCGTCGCTTACGACGGATTTTTTTGCCTGATTGGCGGACACTTCCATCCTCACGCTACCTGGCGCCATCGGCATATGGCCGGTGGTAACTCCGCTTCCGTGAAAGGAACGACCCCATGCCGATCGGCACCGTAAAATTCTTTAACACCGAAAAAGGTTATGGCTTCATCGCGAACGAAGACGGTTCGGGCGACAACTTCGTCCACATCACCGCCCTCGAACGCGCCGGGATGACGACGCTGAACAAAGATCAGCGCGTTTCCTATGATCTGGAAACCGACCAGCGCGGCAAAGTCGCCGCCGTCAACATCCAGTCGGCCTGATCTTTTGGCCAAAGAGGAACTACTGACCCTCGACGGCCAGATCGATGAAATCCTTCCCGACGGGCGCTTTGGCGTGGTTCTGGAAAATGATCATCGGATCATCGCTTACACGGCAGGCCGGATGCGACGTTTTCGCATCCGCTCGGTCGTCGGCGACGCCGTACGCGTCGAAATGACGCCCTATGACCTGACCAAAGGCCGCATCATCTATCGCGATCGCGGCGCAGGTCCCGCCGGCGGCGGTCCCCGCAAGGGCAACCGGCGCTGACGTCCACCAACCGAAAACAGAACAAAACCACAGGATATTATGAACTTTAATCTGAATGCATTTCCCTCCCTCCTTCGGCCCTATTCCGCAATCGATGCACGGGCCGACAAGTCAGCCCGGCGATCGCCGACGCTGACGCGGCGCGAACTTCGCCGCCTGATCGCCCAAATGGTCGACTGACTTTTCCGGTTCCGACCCTCAACAACCTCTACCTTCAAGGATTTCCGCTATGTCGAACACCAGCGATTTCTACCTGATCCAGGCGGACAAATGCGCGGCCGACGCGGCGGAAAGCACGCTGTCGCAGGTCCGCGACCGCAATCTGCGCGCCGAACAGGCGTGGCGCACGATGGCCGAGCGTCTGATCCAGACCGAAGCCACGCGCGCTCGGCAGGTCGCTGCGGCAGCGGCTAAGGCGGAAGCCAACGCCGCCGCCGACTGACGGTTATTCCCGTCAGTCGATGCCGCCCAGCAATTCGGCAATCTTCCCGAACATCTCGTCGATCTGCGCCTTTTCGACGATCAGCGGCGGCGACAGCGCGATGATGTCGCCCGTCGCGCGCACGAGCAGACCATTGTCGAAGCAGGCGTGGAATAGCTCCATCGCGCGCGCGGTCGGCGCTCCCGCCCGCGGCTCGAGCTCGATGCCCGCGACAAGCCCGACCGTGCGAATATCGATAACGTGGCGCGCACCTTTCAGGCTGTGCGCCGCATCCTCCCAATAGCTACCGAGTTCATTTGCGCGGTCGAACAGGCCATCGCGCGCATAAAGATCGAGCGTCGCGAGACCCGCGGCGCTCGCGAGCGGATGCCCCGAATAGGTGTAGCCGTGGAACAGCTCGATCCCGCCCGGCACGCTGTCGATTACCGCATCGTGCAACTCGCGCTTCACCGCAACGGCGCCCATCGGCACCGCCGCGTTGGTCAGGCCCTTCGCCATCGTGATGATATCGGGCGTCACGCCCCACTCTTCCGCCGCGGTCGCGCCGCCGACGCGGCCGAACGCCGTGATAACCTCGTCAAAGATCAGAATAATGCCGTGCCTGTCGCAGATTTCGCGCAGGCGCTGGAGATAACCGACCGGCGGGACGAGCACCCCGGTCGAGCCCGCCATCGGCTCGACGATCACCGCCGCGATGGTGTCGGCGCCGTGGAGGTCGACGAGGCGCTGAAGGTCGTCCGCCAGTTCCGCACCATATGCCGGAAAACCGCGCGTGAAGGCGTTGCGTTCGATGTCGTGCGTGTGGCGGATATGGTCGACGCCGGGCAGCCCGCCACCGAAGGCGCGGCGGTTGTTCACAAGACCGCCGACGCTGATCCCGCCAAAGCCCGTGCCATGATATCCGCGCTCGCGCCCGATCAGCCGCGTCCGTGTTCCCTGCCCCTTGGCACGCTGAATATTCAGCGCAATTTTCAGCGCCGTATCAACCGATTCGGAGCCGCTGTTGGTGAAGAATATCCGGTCGAGACCGTCGGGCATCAGTGCCGCCAAGCGCTGCGCGAGTTCGAATGGCAGCGGATGGCCGAGCTGAAAGGTAGGTGCGAAATCAAGTGTCGCCGCGGCATTCGCGATCGCTTCGGTGATTTCGGGACGGCAATGGCCCGCGTTGCTGCACCAGAGGCCCGACGTGCCGTCGAGAACCTGCCGCCCGTCGCCCGACTGGTAGTACATGCCGTTCGCCGACACGAACTGCCGCGGATGCGTCTTGTACGATCGATTGGCGGTAAACGGCATCCAGAAGGCGGCCAGCTGGTCGTTTTCACCTCTCATCGCGATCTCCTTTACACCTGTCATTGCGAGGAGCGCAGCGACGAAGCAATCTCCAGCTCTCGGCTTGAGGAATGGCCGATAGCCGGAGATTGCTTCGCTTCGCTCGCAATGACAACCGGCTTTCGCGCATGCGAAGAATCCGGCATATAATCATGCCAAAAATGGCCGAATAGCTGCCCCCTCTGGCGCTCTCCCAAAGCTTGCGATACGCTGCCCGCTCCACAACGGGCCGACTCCTCGGCCCAATCGGGGGCTCATGTCAGTCAATCTGGAACAATGGATCAGCGACCATAAAATCGACGAAGTCGAATGCATCGTCCCCGACATCAACGGGGTCCAGCGCGGCAAGGTGCTGCCGGCGAAGAAGTTCCTGTCATCGGTGACGGACAAGTCGCTTCGTATTCCGGGCAGCGTCTTCATCTGCACGATCGACGGCCATTATCCCGAAGACATCGACGATATCTGGGACAAGGATCCCGACAAGATATTGATCGCCGATCCGAGCACGATCTGCGTCGCGCCGGGCTTTACCTCGCCGACCGCCTTCGTGATCGCCGATGTCTATAATCGCGACGGCAGCGCGGTCGACATCGCGCCGCGCACGATCCTCAAGAAGGTGCTCGGCCTCTACGCCGAAAAGGGCTGGAAACCGATCATCGCGCCCGAGGTCGAATTTTATCTCGTGTCGCAGAATGCCGATCCCGATTTTCCGCTGACCCCGCCAGTCGGCCAGTCGGGACGCAGCGAAACCGCGAGCCAGCCTTATGGGCTGGAGGCGATGAACGAATATGAGGACATCATCGATCATATCTACGACGATTGCGAGCTGATGGGGCTCGATATCGACACGATGATCCATGAAATGGGGGCCGCGCAGCTCGAGGTCAATTTCGAGCATGGCGACCCGCTGCGGCTCGCCGACGAGGTGTTCCTGTTCAAGCGCGTCGTGCGCAATGTCGCGAAGCAGCACAATGTCTATGCGACCTTCATGGCGAACCCGATGGCGGGTCAGCCGGGCAGCGCGATGCATATCCACCAGTCGGTGGTCGACGCGGTAACGGGCAAGAATCTGTTCTCGACCGCCAACGGCCGCGATAGCGCGATGTTCCGCAGCTATATCGCCGGGCTGGTGCGCTACATGCCGCAAATCTCGCCGCTGTGGGCGCCCAATGTGAACAGTTTCCGCCGCATGCGCCCCGACAGCGCGGCGCCGATCAACGTTCAGTGGGGCGAGGATAACCGCTCGTGCGGCTTTCGCGTGCCGATTTCGGACAAGGCGAACCGCCGCGTCGAAAACCGCCTGCCCGGCGCCGACAGCAACCCCTATCTCGCAATCTCCGCCTCGCTGATCTGCGGCTATATCGGGATGGTCGACCGCATGGTGCCCGCCAAGCCGATCACCGGCAGCGCTTATAACCGCGCCCGCACCTTGCCGCGAACGCTGGAGGCGGCGCTTGATCGCTTCGCTTCGTGCAAGAAGGTTCGCAATCTGCTCGGCGACGATTTCTTCGAAATCTTCTTCGCGGTGAAGGATTATGAACTGTTCAATTACCAGTCGGTCGTGTCGAGCTGGGAACGCGAACATCTGTTGATGCGGGTCTGACCGCACCCGGCCATGACCGATCCGCTCGCCAACAGCTATTATGCCGCGACCGCGCAGACGTGGACTGTGCACGCGGACATAGCGGGCGAGTATGCTTGCGATGTTGCGGTTATCGGCGGTGGCTTCACCGGCTTGTCGGCCGCTCTTGCCTGCGCCGAGCGAGGCTTTTCGGTAATCCTGGTCGAGGCGGAAAAGGTCGGTTTCGGCGCATCGGGACGCAACGGCGGGCAGTTGATCCCCGGCCTTCGCTGGTCGGCTTCTGATCTCGAAGCCGAATTCGGCCGCGAACGCGCCGATGCGCTGTTCGACCTCTGCTGGCGCGACAACCGCGTTAAAGCCCGGATCGCGAAACATGGCATCGAGTGCGACCTCAAGCCGGGGCACCTGGAGGCCGCATGGACGCCGAAAGATTTCGACGCGATGCGCCGCGAAGCCGACCATCTTGCCACGCGTTTCGGTTACGAAAGCGCGGTCGTTGAAAAGGCGGAGATGGGGACGCAAATCGCAACCCCGCTCTATCATGGCGGGATTTACGATCCGCAAGGCGGCCATTTTCACCCACTCAACTATGCAATCGGCCTGGCGAAATCGGCTGAGGCGGCTGGCGTCCGAATTCTTCAGGGAAAGCGGGCGACCTGGATTCTCGACGGCAACCCGGGCGAGCTTTTCCTCGGTGAATCGACGGTCGAGGCCCGCTATTTTATCGACGCCACCGACAGCTGGATCGGCGACCTCGAACCCGACCTCGGCCGTTACACCGTACCGATCATGAACTATAATATCGCGACAGCGCCACTCGCGAACGCCGACGCGCTGCTCCCCGGCGATGCCGCGGTCGCCGATAGCCGCTTCGTGCTCAATTACTTTCGCCTGTCGGCCGACAAGCGCCTGATCTTTGGCGGCGGCGAGCGTTATTCGCAAACCCCGCCGCGCGACATCGCCGCTTTCGTCCGGCCGTTCATGGCGGAGGTGTTCCCGCAAATCGCCGATGCGAAGATCGACTTTGGCTGGGGCGGCGCGGTCGCCGTGACTATGAACCGGCTGCCGCATATCGGGCGGCGCGGGAATGTCTTTTATGCGCACGGCTTTTCGGGGCACGGTGCGCTGGTAACGACGCTGGCGGGCGAACTGATTGCCGAGGCGATGGCAGGGACCGCCGAACGCTTCGATGTGCTCGCAAATCTGCCGTCAAAGCCCTTCCCCGGCGGCAAATGGCTGCGCCAGCCGCTCGCGACGCTCGGGCTGCTTTACTATGCGATGAAGGACAAGCTCGGGTGATCTCGGGCGCCGCCATCGCCCGCGTCGCGAGCCGCGAGGCCGAACGTTTCCGCGCCGCCAACCGCCAAGCCTTCGCGCATCACGCGGCCGCGAAGGGCTGGTTCCGGTCGGTCCCCTTCCACTGGATGCGCGACTGGCCGAGCCCGGTGCCGATCGTCGCCGCGTCGGCCAAAGACGCGACGCTGACGAGCATCGACGGGCAGCGCTACGACGATTTCTGCCTGGGCGACACGGCGAGCCTGTTCGGCCATTCACCCCCGGCCCTCGCCGCCGCGCTGGCGAAACAGGCCGGCGAAGGGCTGAGCTATATGCTGCCGACCGAGCGGGGTGCGGCGCTGTCGCAGCGCCTCGCCGCGATGTTCGGCCTGCCTTTATGGCAGGTCACGACGACCGCCAGCGAGGCCAATCGCGCGGTCATCCGCTGGTGCCGCGGGATCAGCGGACGGCCCAAAATCCTGACCTTCAATGGCGCCTATCATGGCGCGGTCGACGATGCCTTCGTCGATCTGAAGAACGGAGCACCGGTCATGCGTGCCAGCCTGGTCGGCCAGGTTCACGATTTGCGCGACACCACCACGGTAATCGAGTTCAACGACGGGAAGACGCTGGCGACGGCACTTCGGGGCGGCGACATCGCGTGCGTACTCGCCGAGCCCGTAATGACCAACGTCGGCATGGTACGCGATGCGCCGGGCTTCCTCGCGACCCTCCGCCAGCTTTGCGACGAGACGGGCACCTTGCTGATCTTCGACGAAACACACACCATCTCGTCGGGCTATGGCGGCCACGGCGTCACGCACGGCCCCGCGCCCGACCTGATCGTCGTCGGCAAGTCGATCGGCGGCGGCGTGCCATGCGCGGTCTACGGATTTTCGGCGGCGGTCGCCGAACGCATGGCGGCGCTCAACGCCTCGCGCCCCGCCGGGCATAGCGGCATCGGCACCACGCTTTCCGCCAACGCGCTCGCCATTGCGGCGATGGATGCGATGCTGTCCGACGTCATCACCCCCGCCGCCTATGGCCATATGCTGCGCGGCGCCGCGCGGCTCGTCGCCGGGCTGGAACAGGAAATCGCGACCGCCAATCTCGACTGGCACGTCACACAGGTCGGCGCGCGTGTCGAATTCCTCACCTGCCCCGACCCGCCCCGCAACGGCAGCGAGGCGAAGGCGGCGATGCATCCCGAACTGGAGGCGGCGACCCACCTGTTCCTCGCAACGCGCGGGATTTTGCTGGCGCCGTTTCACAATATGATGTTGGTGAGCCCGGTTACCGGCGACGATCAGATCGACCGGCTGGTCGGCGCCTTCGCCGACTGCATGCGTGCATTGAAGGAGTAGTGGGGCGATGTCGAAGTCATCGGGCGTGATCGCGGGCCGGTCGGAAGCCGAAGCCTTTTTCAAGGCCAACCCCGACGTCGATTCGATCGAGATGATCTATACCGACTTTGGCGGCGTCCCGCGCGGCAAGCGGCTGCGCCAGCATGAGGTGATGGCGGTTTACGAAAGCGGGCGCATGTTCCCCGGCTCGATCACCGTCGTCGACATCACGGGGCAGGACACCGTCGAAACCGGACTCGTCTGGGAAGATGGCGACGCCGACCGGTCGATGAAACCGGTCCCCGGCACACTCGTCCGCACCCCGTGGGGCGGTGACAGCGCGGCACAATTCCTGGTCGACCTGTACGAACTCGACGGTACACCGAACGACCTCACCTCGCGCCATGTCCTTGGCGGCGTCATCGACCGCTTTACCGCCGACGGGCTGACCCCGGTGCTCGCGGTCGAGCTCGAATTCTATCTGCTCGATCCGCGCCGCGCCCGCGATGGCGCGATCCGCCCCGCGCGGCCCGGCTACAGCCGCGACACCCCGCGCAATGTCGAGGTCTATGGTCTGCGCGAACTCGACGATTTCCGGCCCTTCTTCGACGCGCTTTACGCTGCGACCGACGTTCAGGGTCTGCCGCTCGAAAGCGCGATCTCCGAATTCGCACCGGGCCAGTTCGAACTCACCCTGCGCCACAAGCCCGACGCGCTGCGCGCCTGCGACGATGCCATCATGTACAAGCGCCTCGTCAAGGCGATCGCCCAAGCGCAGGGCCTCGAAGCCACCTTCATGGCCAAACCCTTCGCCGAGCAGGCCGGCAGCGGGATGCACATCCACGTCTCGGTCAACGACGGCAGCGACACCAACATCTTCGCGAGTGACGATCCCGAGGGCACTCCGGCGCTCCGCCACGCGATCGGCGGCATGATCGGCAGCGTCGGCGACGCCTTCGCGCTCTTCGCCCCGCACGCGAACAGCTATCGCCGCTTCAAGGCGAACAGCTACGCCCCCGTCGCGCCGACCTGGGGCGTCAACAACCGCACCGTGTCGTTCCGCATCCCCGCCGGCCCGCCACCGAGCCGCCATGTCGAGCACCGCGCGTGCGGCGCCGACGCGAACCCCTATCTGGCGGTCGCGGCGGTTCTCGCGGGCATGCATCACGGCATGACCAACAAGAGTGATCCGGGCACGGCGGTTGTGGGCAACGGTTACGACCGCGACAACAGCGGCGACGACAAGCCACCGTCGAACTGGTTCGCCGCGGTCGACCGCTTCCATGGGTCGAAACTGATGCGCGACTATCTCGGCACGCGGTTCGTCGACATGTTCAGCATCGTGAAGCGTGTCGAGCAGGACCGCTATTTCAGCGTCGTCCCGACGCTTGATTACGACTGGTATCTGCGCAACGCATGAAAGTTTCAAAGAATCTTGGTGCGGCGCAAAAAAGCTCTTTCCAAGCCGAGTTTATTGAGTCAGCTTGACGTCACATACAGGGAGGCTGCACATGGATCCGATTGAACTGATCAAGCAAACCCGGGGGCGCCGTTCGCTGCTGCAGGCGATGGGCGTCGCGGCAATCGGGATCAGCTTCGGCGGCCTTGCCGCGTGCAGCAAGGAGGGCGGCAAGAAGCTCGCGAACGGCGAGGAGGCCAAGCTCAACTTTTACAACTGGGACACCTATATCGGCGAGAATACGCTCGACAATTTCAAGGAAGCGACGGGCGTCGACGTCACGATGGACCTGTTCGACAGCAACGACGTGCTGTTCGCGAAATTCAAGGCCGGCAATCCCGGTTACGACGTGATCGTGCCGTCGAATGACTTCGTCGAGCGGATGAGCAAGGCGGGCATGCTGCTGCCGCTTGACCACGCGCTGCTCCCGAACAAGAAGAATATCGATCCGGCGTACATCAACGTCGAATATGACCTGCAGCGCAAATATTCGATGCCCTACACCTGGCTCGCGCTCGGCATCGGCTACCGCAAATCGAAAGTGTCGGCCAAGCCCGACAGCTGGAAAGTCCTGTTCGACAGCCCCGAATATGCGGGCCGCATCGCCTGGCTGTCGGAGGCCGGCGACATGTTCCGCCTCTATGGCAAATATCTCGGCAAATCGGTCAATGCGCTGACCCCGGCGGACATTGCGACGATCGAAAAGATGATGATCAAGCAAAAGCCGAATGTGAAGAAATTCCACGAGGACGACGGGCAGGATCTGCTGCTCAAGGGCGATGTCGACGTCGTGCTCGAATATAATGGCGACATCGCGCAGGCGATGGTCGAGGACGCCGACATCGATTTCGTCGTGCCCAAGGAAGGCAGCCAGCTCAATTCGGACAACCTCTGCATCCCGAAGGGCGCGCCGCACCCGAAGAATGCGCATGCCTTCATCAACTATATTATGGACGCCAACGTCGACAAGGAAATCACCGAGACGATCCTTTATCCGACGCCCAATGCCGCCGCGAAGAAGCTGATGCCCGACAGCTACAAGAACAACCCGGTTATCTTTCCGCCCGCCGAAGCGCTGGCGAAATGCGAATATGCGCGCTTCAATCCCGAGTTGCAGCCGCTGTACGAAGAGGCGTTTACACGGGTCCGGGCGGCCTGACGGTCTGAAGGAGGCATCGGGGGGTGGCCGAACAGGACTGGAAAGCGAACAAGGGGGTCTTTGCGGCGGTGTCGCTGCCGACGCTCTTCTGGATCATCCTCTTCTTTCTCGTGCCGATGGCAATCGTCTGGCTCTACAGCTTCGGCGAAAACAAGGGCCTCACCGAAATCGATATTTCGGGCACGCTCGACAATTACAAGCGCGCGACCGAGTGGCTCTACCTCACCATTTTCGGCAAGAGTTTCGCGGTCGCCGCGCTCGTCACTCTGATCTGTCTGATTATCGGCTTCCCCGTCGCGATGGCGATCACTTTCGCCAGCGAGAAATGGCGGCCGTGGCTGCTGCTCGGCATCATGCTGCCCTTCTGGACCAACCTCCTCATCCGTACCTATGCGTTGATGATGCTCCTTGGCACGCAGGGGTTCGCGAACAAGGGGCTCGGCGCGCTGTGGGAGGGGACGAGCTGGATCAAGACGCTCGTCGGGCTCCAGCCGCTTCCGACATGGGAGCCGGTGCAGCTGCTCTTCAATAATTTCGCGGTCGTGTTCGGGCTCGTCTATGTCCACCTGCCCTTCATGGTCCTGCCGCTCTACGCTGCGCTCGACCGGCTCGACCGCAGCCTGATCGAGGCGAGCCTCGACCTCGGCGCCGGGCATTTTCGTACGATCATGCGCATCGTCGTGCCGCTCGCCGCGCCGGGTATCATTGCCGGGGTGATGATCACTTTGATCCCGGCGCTCGGCGCCTATCTCACCCCCGACCTGATGGGCGGAACCGACAGCCAGATGATCGCCAACGTCATCGAACGCCAGTTCAAGAAGGCCAACGACTGGCCCTTCGGCGCCGCGCTCTCCTTCCTGCTCATCTATGCGATGTTCGCGCTGATCGCGATCCAGTCGATGCGCAAAAAAGTGCCGGACGTCCGCTGATGGCCCTTTTCGCCCGCACGCCCGTAGCCCCGCTCGAATATAGCCGCACCTTGTGGATGCGCCTCTGGGTCGGCGCGGTGATGGTCTTCCTCTACGCGCCGCTCGTCGTGCTGATGATCTTCAGCTTCAACGACAGCAAGCGCAACGTCGTGTGGCGCGGCTTCACGACCAAATATTACGAGAAAGCGATGGGCAACGACCAGCTTGTCGAGGCTTTGCTCAACTCGCTAACCATCGCGGCGCTCGCCACGATCGTCAGCCTTGTGCTCGGCGCGGTCGCCGCGGTGATGCTGTGGCGCTTCCGCTTCCCGCTCAAAAGCGCGATCGACGGCACGATCTCGCTGCCGATCATCGTCCCCGAAATCTGCCTCGGCGTCGCCTTCCTGATGTTTTTCGCCGCAGTGAACTGGCCGACCGACCTGATCTGGCCGTTCAACCTCGGCGCGATCACCATCGCGCATATCACCTTCTGCTTCCCCTTCGTGACGATGGTCGTGCGCTCGCGCCTCGCGACCTTCAACCGCGAGCAGGAGGAGGCCGCGAAGGATTTGGGCGCGAGCGAGTGGCAGGTGTTCCGCGACGTGCTGATCCCGCACATCAAGCCCGCGCTCGTTGCGGGGGCGCTCTTGTCCTTCACGCTCAGCCTCGACGATTTTGTCATCACCTATTTCACCAGCGGCCCCGACACGATCACCTTCCCGGTGAAAGTCTATTCGATGGTCCGCTTCTCGGTGACCCCCGAGGTCAACGCCGCCTCGACGCTGCTCATTCTCCTCACCGTTGCCCTGACCTTCGTCGCGCTCAAGCTTCAGGGCGTCAAAGCGATAGCGGAGACGCATTGATGGCTATCCTTCTTTCCGTTCGCTCCCCTTCCCCGTTCGCATCGAGCGAAGTCGAGATGCCCGTCGGCAGCGCACGCCCTCACGGTGTCTCGACTTCGCTCGACACGAACGGATTTAGGACCGCCCCATGACCGAAACCGCACGCCCGATCATCCAGATCCAGAATGTTTCGAAACGCTTCGGCAAGGTGACCGCGGTCGACAATGTCACCCTCGACATCAATGCCGGCGAATTCTTCGTGCTGCTCGGCCCGTCGGGTTGCGGCAAGACGACGCTGCTGCGGATGATCGCGGGGTTCGAGCTGCCGAGCGAGGGCAAGATATTGATTGACGGGCAGGATATGGCGGGTATCCCGCCGAACAAGCGCCCGGTCAACATGGTGTTCCAGAGCTATGCCGTGTTCCCGCACATGAGCGTCGCCGACAATGTCGCCTATGGCCTGAAGATCGGGGGCGTGAAGGGCGGCGAGATCAAGGACCGCGTCGCGGAGGCGCTCGAACTGGTCAAGCTCGGCGGGTTCGAGACGCGGATGCCCGACCAGATGTCGGGCGGCCAGCGCCAGCGCGTCGCGCTCGCGCGCAGCCTCGTGATGCGGCCCAAGGTGCTGCTGCTCGACGAACCGCTGTCGGCGCTCGATGCCAAGCTGCGCGCGCAGATGCAGTTCGAGCTGTCGGATCTGCAGGAAAAGGTCGGCATCACCTTCGTCACCGTGACCCACGATCAGGACGAGGCACTGTCGATGGCGTGCCGCATCGGGGTTATCAACAAGGGCGAAGTCGCGCAGCTCGCGACGCCGTCGGACCTCTACGAATACCCCGCCAACCGCTTCGTCGCCGATTTCGTCGGATCGGTGAATATTTTCGAAGGCAAGCTGACGCTCGACGACCCCGACAAGGCCGCGGTCGATTGCCCCGGGCTGGGCAAAGTGTATCTCAACCATGGCGTCACCGGCCCGCACGGCGCCGATGTGTGGATCGCGCTGCGCCCCGAGAAAATCTACCTCCACGTCCCCGGCGAAGGCAAGGCGGTCAAGGCGGCGGCGCAGGACGCGCCCGACGGCTATAATTTCGCGCGCGGCAAGATCAAAGGGATGAGCTATCTCGGCGATATTACCCTGTTCGAGATCGAGCTGGAATCGGGCGCGTGCCTGCGCGTATCGCGGCCAAACCTGTCGCGCCACGACCAGGAGGATTTCACCTGGGGCGACAAGGTGAGCATGCATTGGCGGGCGGATAGCCCGGTTGTGCTGCTAGGCTGATTTTTCAGTCACCCCGGGCCTTATACGGGGTCCATGATTTCGGCGCCGCAATGGATCCCGGATCAAGTCCGGGATGACCAGGTCAATGGGCCTTCTTGCCCGGCAGCAGGTGCAGCAGACCAACTATCACACCACCAAGCAGCAGCCCGAACACGCCCGCACCGCCGGCATTGATCAGCCATTCCCACACGCCGGCCCCCGGCAGATTCCCCGCCACGGCATGCGCAAAATCATGCAGGCCATTTCCGATATTGCCAATATGATATTCGTCGAGGCCATGAATGAAAATCTGCCCGCCGACCCATAGCATCGCCGCGGTGCCGATCAGCGCGAGCGCCGCCAGCAGCTTCGGCATGAAAGCGACGAGACCGCGCCCGATCGCCCGGCGCGCGCTATTGCCTTCCTTCGCCATATGCAGGCCAATATCGTCCATCTTCACGATCAACCCGACGACGCCGTAAACCGCAATGGTGATTGCGATCGCAACCACCGCGAGCGTCGCGGCGCGCATCGCGAAATGCTCGTCGAGCACTTCGTTCAATGCAATCACCATGATTTCGGCCGAGAGGATGAAGTCGGTGCGCACCGCGCCCTTCACCATCGCCTCTTCATGGTCCTGATCGGCGACGATCGCGGCGTCTTCGACGAGGCTCGTCTTGTCCTTCTGCAGCGAGTGCAGCACCTTCTCGGCGCCTTCGAAGCAAAGATAGGCGCCGCCGATCATCAGCAGCGGGGTGATCGCCCAGGGGACGAAGGTCGACAGCAGCAGCAGCGTCGGCAGGATAAGCACCAGCTTGTTGAAAATCGACCCCTTGGTGATCCGCCAGATGATCGGCAACTCGCGGTCGGGGGTGAAGCCGGTGACGTAGCGCGGGGTCACCGCGGTATCATCGACCACCACGCCCGCGGCCTTGACCCCGGCCTTCGACGCCGCGGCGCCAATATCGTCGATGCTCGCTGCGGCGACCTTGGCGATCGTCGCAATATCGTCGAGCAGGGCAAAAAGGCCGGAGGGCATAGAGGTTCGATCTTTCCTGTTTAGAGCGCGCGGAGTTTCGGCATCACCTCATCGAGAGATTTGCGGATGATGGCAACCATCTCGTCGATCTGTTCGGTGGTGATGATCAGCGGCGGGCACATGACCAGACTGTCGCGGATACCGCGGACCATCAGCCCGTTCGCGATACATGCGTCGCGAGCCATTGGCCCGGCGGTTCCCTCGGCCCCGCCAAACCGGGCACGCGTCGCCTTGTCGGCAACGATCTCGACCGCGCCGAGCAGGCCGATCGAGCGCGCTTCACCGACGAGCGGATGATCGTTCAGCGTCGCGAGCGCCTTCGCAAGATGCGGTCCGGTGACGCTCCCGGTGCGCTCGACCAGTCCTTCGCGCTCGATGATCTCGATATTCTTGAGTGCGACCGCCGCCGCGACGGGATGGCCCGAGTAGGTAAAGCCGTGGACGAAATCGCCGCCGGTCTTCAGCACCTCGACGACATGCGCCGCGACCGCGGTGGCCGAGATCGGCAGATAGCCCGACGACAGCCCCTTCGCCATCGGCATCAGGTCGGGGGTGAAGCCCATCGTCTCATGGCCCCACATCTTGCCCGTGCGCCCGAAACCGCAGATCACCTCGTCGGCGACAACGAGCAGGCCATATTTGCGCGCCACGGCCTCAACCTTGGGCCAATAGCCCTTCGGCGGGATGATGACGCCGCCCGCACCCTGTACCGGCTCGCCGATGAAAGCGGCGCAATTTTCGGGGCCGACCGCAAGAATCTTGTCCTCGATCGCCTGCACGCAGGCATCGCAGAACTCCTCCTCGGTCATCCCCTGCCCTTCATTATAGGCATAGGGCTGGCGCACATGCTCGACGCCGGGGATCGGCAGGTCGCCCTGCACATGCATCGCCTTCATCCCGCCGAGCGAAACGCCCGCAACGGTCGAGCCATGATAGGCGTTCCAGCGGCTGATAAAGACGGTGCGCTGGGGCTCACCCTTCAGTTTCCAATAGTGCCGGACCATGCGGAATACCGTGTCGTTCGCTTCGCTGCCTGAGGCATTGAAAAACACATGCGGCAGGCGATTGTTCGTGAGCGCGGCGATCTTCGCGGCGAGCATCACCGTCGGCGGCGTCGCGGTCTTGAAGAAGGTGTTGTAGAAGGGCAGCTCGCGCATTTGCGCCGCCGCCGCCTCGACCAGCTCCTCGCGGCCATAGCCGACATTGACGCACCACAGGCCCGCCATCCCGTCGAGGATGCGGTGGCCGTCGCCATCGTGGATATAGCAGCCCTCGGCATGCGTGATGATGCGGCTGCCGCCAAGTTGTTCGATCTCGGCCCAGTCGGCCTGTGCGGGCAAGTGGTGCGCCACGTCGAGGCGGCGCAGTTCGGCGATGTCGTGATTACGGGGCATGGGAAAACTCCTGAATTCATAAAAACCGTTCGCATTGAGCGAAGTCGAGATGCACCTCGATCTTGCGCTGCAACGATGGGTGCCTCGACTTCGCTCGGCACGAGCGGAACGAGAGCTCCGGTTTGGATCAGGGCGAGAAGCAGAGCCGCGCGAGATAGCGGTCGTAGCGGGTGACGCGCCGGTTCATAGCATCCCCCGCAGCGCCTGTCCGAGCAGGCGAAAATAGGTCTGGCTCTCTTCATTGCCGTCGACCGCCCATTCGGGATGCCATTGCACGGCAAGAAGGGGCGCGCCGTTCGGGCGGGCACTGAAAGCCTCGACCAGCCCGTCGGGGGCGCGTGCTTCGACCGCCAGGTCATCGGCGAGCCGTCCGATGCCCTGATAATGCACCGAATTCACGTCGAGCGCCGATGCCCCATAGGCCGATGCCAGCATGCCACCTTCGACCAGGTCGACATGATGCCGATGGTCGAACATCGCGTCGAACAGCGTCCCGTCGGGGGTATGGTGCCGCAGCAGTTCGCCGTCCGTCGCGGTATCGCGGCGCAGCGTCCCGCCGAGCGCGACATTGATGTCCTGAAAACCCCGGCAAATGCCAAACAGCGGCCGCTGCGCCGCGATCACTGCCTCAACCAGATCGCGCATCATGCGGTCGCGGTCGGGATCGAACGGCCCCTCCCCCGCATCTTCCTCGCCATAGCGGGCCGGCTCGACGTTCGATGGCGAGCCGGTGAGCAAAACGCCGTCGAGCCGACCGACGATTTCGTCGGCGCGCATATAGTCGGGAAGCGACGGAATGAGCAGCGCGGCGCAATCGGCATGGCGCATCGCCGCCTCCGCATAGCGGTTCATCACCGCCTGCGCATATTCGGAGCCGACCTGCCGGTTACAGGCGATGATGCCGAGGACGGGACGGGCGGACACGAGCGACGGAATCCTTCAAAAATTGAAGTTCCATTGCTGCCGATTTTCGTGGCCCGATGCCAGCGGAATTTGCGGGTTCAGGCGTATTGGCGCGCGAATGCCGCCGCGGCACCAAACAGCCCGGGCTGCGGATGGGTGATGAGCTTGACCGGAAGCGCGGACATAAAGCCTTCGAAACGCCCCTTTTCGATAAAGCGTTCGGGGAAACCCGAACGCACCAGACTGTCGCGGATACGCAAGCCCAGCCCGCCCGCAACGACCACTCCGCCGGCGCCTTGCGCCAATGCGAGGTCGCCCGCGACGCTGCCGAGCGAAAGGCAGAAGCGGTCGACCGCCGCCGCCGCGAGGCTGTCCCCGTCGGCCAAGGCATTGGTCCAGATCGCCTTGTCGTCGAGCCGCGGGATCGCGCGCCCCTCAAGCGCCGCCAGCGTTTCGTAGATGTCGACGATCCCGGGACCCGACACGATCCGTTCGATCGACACGCGCCGGTGGCGCTTGCGTAGCCGTGCGAGGATCGCGTCCTCGATGCTGTCGAGCGGCGCGAAGTCGATATGCCCGCCCTCGGTCGCCTGGACGCGATAGTCGGCGCCGTCGCGCCAGATATGGGCAACACCAAGGCCGGTGCCTGGGCCGATGATGGTGATCGTCCCGGTCGCAGGAAGCGGTTCGTCAGGGCCCGTCAACCGCTCGAAATAGCTCTCGTCGGCCTGCGCGACGGCATGGCCGACCGCCTCGAAATCATTCACCAGCGCATAACGATCGACGCCCAGCTTCTCGTTGATCAAAGCCGGGCGGATGATCCAGGGGTTGTTCGTGAAGCGGATGATCTCGCCGCGCGTCGGCCCCGCGATGGCTATCGCAACCGCCCGCGGCAAAGTTCCACCCTGCTGACGTTCGAAATCCTGCCAGGCGGTCTGAAAACTTGCGTGGTCCTTTGTATGCAGCGTCGTGACATCGCCGAGCGACAGGACGCGGCCGCCTCCGACTTCGGCGATCGCAAAGCGCGCGTGCGTGCCGCCGATGTCTACCGTGACGATCTGTTCGCTCATGACTCTCCCTTGCCGGTCCCCACGTGGCCGGTCCTGCCCGTGGAATGTCGCATGGTCGGGGTCGATGCAACAGGGCATAGCTATTCGCTGGAGCCTTGCGCTCGGCCGGAGACCGGCGTAGTTGAGAATAATTCGCAATAAAGGAGCAAGCGCATGGCCGACGTCGAAACCGCCCCCACGCATGACTGGAACGGCGACAGCGGTAACCGCTGGGCCGCGAATCTGGCACGGCTGGATGTGATGCTCGAGGATTTCGGCAATGCCGCGATCGCAGCGGCCGATGCGCGGCCCGGCGAACATATCCTCGATATCGGTTGCGGATCGGGCACTTCGACCTTTCCGCTTGCCGATCGGGTCGGGGCCGGTGGATACGTCCTCGGCGTCGACATATCGGAGCAGCTCGTCGAGATCGCTCGCACCGCTACCCCCGCGGGCATGCCAGTTGAATTCCGAAGCGCCGATGCCGCGACGGCACCGCTCCCCGCAGGACATTTCGACCTTCTCTTCTCGCGCTTCGGCGTGATGTTCTTTGACGAGCCCGTTGCGGCCTTCACGCATATGCGCCGGGCATTGAAACCCGGCGGACGGCTGGCCTTCGTGTGCTGGCGCGGTGCGCAGGAGAATGACTGGGTGCGGCTGCCAATGGCGGCGATCCGCGACATCGTGCAGCCGGCGCCTGCCGATCCGAATGCACCCGGGCCTTTCGCCTTTGGCGATCGGCAAAAGGTCGCGGATATTCTTTCGACAGCGGGCTTTACCGCGATTGGCATCACGCCCTTCGACACAAGTATTTCTTATGGGCGCGGCGCAACGCGCGAAGATGCCATCGACGATGCACTCGACATGGCGTTCCAGGTGGGGCCTCTGTCGCGCGCGCTTGCCGACCAATCTGACGATATTCGTGCGAAATCGGCAGCCGCTGTCCGCGCGGTGTTCGCGAAACGTCCCGGAGAGACGTCGGTGCAGATCGACGGCGCCGCGTGGATTGTGACCGCACGGAATTAGCCGCGCTCGGCAAGCTTCTGCGCGCGGCGCGATTGAAACGATTTTTTTTCCAAGGCTGCGCCGACACCGCTCCGTCTTGTGGTTGTCGCCGGGAAGACATCCCGGCCCCGATCTCAAGAGGAACCCGATGCGCAAAACCTTGCTGGCCTCCACCTGCCTGGCCACCCTCCTTTCGACCACCGCCCATGCCGAAACGACGATCAGCACCGCCACCACGGCACCGGTGCGGACATCGACGATCAAATCGGGCGCCGCCGACGACATCAAAATCGTCGCAGCGGGGTCGATCAAGCCGACGGCCTCCGGCCCGGCAGTCACCATCGACAGCAATCACAAGGTCGTCAACGAAGGCACGATCGAGTTCAGCAACGTCGACGGCGCAACGGGCATCCTCGCGAACGCTGGCACGTCGGGCGGCATCACCAACAGCGCGACGGGCAAGATCACCATCGGCGAAACCTATGCCCCGACCGATATCGACAATGACGGCGACCTCGACGGCGCCTTCGCGATCGGCAGCAATCGTGTCGGCATCGCCACCGCTGGCGCGTTTTCGGGCAACATCGTCAACTCGGGCGCGATCGCGATCGAGGGCAATAATTCGGCTGGCATCCGCCTCGGCGGGCCGCTGACTGGAAATTTCACCAACGACGGCAGCATCAGCGTCATCGGCGACCGCGCGCTCGGCGTCGGGTTGCAGGATGTGACGGGCAATGTCCGTCTGGCCGGGACGATCGGCGCCCAGGGCGTCGATGCAATCGGCGCGCGGATCGCCGGCAATGTCACCGGTGCACTGGTCGTCCAGGGCGCCCTCACCGCCACCGGCTACCGCTTCACGACGCCGCCTGCCGATCCGTCGAAGCTCGACGCCGATGACCTGCTGATCGGTGGCAACGCGCTGTCGATCGAAGGCAATGTCACCGGCGGCATCGTCCTCGCCGTCGCGCCCAAGGACACGAAGCCCGACGACAAGGACGAGGACAAGGACGGCATCGACGACGACAAGGAAGGAAATGCTGTTGTGCGCTCCTTCGGTTCGGCCGCCGCGATCCGCATCGGGTCGGCCGACCGCGCCGTCACGATCGGCCCGGTCGCGGGAACAGGCACCGGCCTTGGCCTCATCATCGATGGCGCCGTGCTCGGCAACGGCCTCTACGTCGGCAAGGACGGCAACGGCATGCAGATCGGCGGCCTCGGCGGCGCGGTAACCATTGCGGGCGGCATCGGCATCGGCGCGACGGGCAGCGTGACGGCGTTGTCGGTGGACAGCGCGGCGACGGCTATCCGCATCGGCAGCGGCGCGACGACCCCCGAAATCCGCAATGCGGGCAAGATCGAAGCAACAACCGGGGGCAAAGCCGCGAACGCTGTCGCCACGGCGGTCCTGGTCGAAGCGGGCGGCAACGTCCCGCTGATCCGCAACAGCGGTTCGATCACGGCAAAGACCGGCGGCGACAACGGCACGGCGCGCGCTGTCGTCGATCTGTCGGGCACGGTCAGCACGGTCGAAAACAGCGGCACGATCAGCGCCACTGGCGCTCTCGCCTCCTCCGACCGCAATATCGCGATCGACCTGTCGGCGAACGCAACCGGCGCGACGGTCAAGCAGACCGCGGTCGCGGCAGGCATCACTGCCCCCAGCATCGTCGGCGACGTCCGTTTCGGCGGCGGCAACGACGTGTTCGACATCGCCGATGGCTCGGTAAAGGGGAACAGCTTCTTCGGCGCCGGCAACAACAAGCTCGCGCTGTCGGGTGACGCGACCTACGCCGGAAACGCCCGCTTCGGCGCCGGTAACGACGCGATGACGCTGGCCGGAACGTCGAAGTTCACGGGTCTGGCCGACTTCGGCGGCGGCGCCGATACGCTGACGATCGGCGGCGCCTCGATCTTCTCGGGCACGCTTGCCAATTCACAGGGTCTGGCGGTTTCGGTCGCGGGCGGCACCTTCGACGTCGGCGGCGCCGCGACGATTTCGTCGCTTGGCATCACCGAAAAGGGTACGCTTGGCGTGATGCTCGATACCGGCAACACCGGAACCAATCTTCAGGTCACCGGCAACGCCAGCTTCGGCGCTGAATCGAAACTCGCGCTCAAGCTGTCGAGCATCGAAAAGGCCGAGGGTAAGCATATCGTGTTGACCGCCGGGACGCTGACCGGCGCGAACAACCTGACCGCGTCGCAGACCTTGCTGCCCTTCCTCTACAAGGGCACGCTGACGTCGAACGCGACGCAGCTGATCGTCGACGTGTCGCGCAAATCGGTGACAGAACTCGGGCTGAACCGTTCCGAAGCCGGCGCGTTCGACGCAGTGCTCGACGCGGTGATCGCCGATCAGAAGATCGAGGATGTCTTTCTCGGCATCACCGACGGCGCCCAGTTCCGGGGTCAGCTCGGCCAGATGCTCCCCGAGCATGAAGGCGGCGTGTTCGAAACCGTCACCTCGGGCTCGCGCGCACTGTCGCGCTACCTTCAGGATCCCAACGCACCGTTCCAGGACGAGGGCAAATGGGGTTATTGGGTCAACCAGGCCGTTTGGGGCACGTCGAAAAGCGTCGGCGACACTGCGAGCTATGACGTCAGCGGCTGGGGCATTTCGGGCGGCGCCGAAATCAAGAGCGATCTCGGTAATTTCGGCGGCTCGATTGCCTTTCTCAACGGCAAGGACGGCAATGGCAGCAACGCCAACGAAGTCAGCACCAGCCAGTTCGAAGGCGCGCTGCACTGGCGCCTGCGCTCCGACGGCTTCATGGCGAGCGCCCGCGTTTCGGGTGCGCCGATCAGCCTGAAGGGCACGCGCATCTTCCGCGCCGAAGCCGGCGCCAACGACATCGAAAAGACGATGAAGGGCAAGTGGGACGGCACTTTGTGGTCGGCGTCGGGTTCGGTCGCTTATGACACACGCGTCGGCGGCCTGAGCTTCCGCCCGATGGTCGCGGTCGATTACTTCAAGCTGAAGGAAGACGGCTATCAGGAAACCGGCGGCGGCGACGCACTTGATCTCACGGTGCTGAGCCGCGACAGCGACGAGCTTGCCGTGTCGGGCACCGTCGCCGTCGGCCTCGATTTCGGCGGTGCCGACGAATATGACGGCTGGACGCGCTTCGAACTCGAAGGCGGCCGCCGCCAGATCGTCAGCGGCACCCTCGGCACGACGACGGCGTCGTTCAAGAACGGCAAGCCGTTCACCCTTGTTCCTGATGATCGCACGAGCGGCTGGGTCGGCCGTTTCCGTGGCATCGCCGGCAATTCGGCCTTTCAGGTCGCAGGCGAGGTGTCTGCGGAAGAACAGCAAAGCCATATCGGCTGGGCTTTCCGTGCGAGCTTGCGGGTCGGCCTCTAGCCCCCCGGCCGGCCCCGCCCGCAAGGGGGAAGCGTTACCCCTACCCACGCTTCCCCCTTGCCTAGGCAGAAATGATTGAACGAACCGATGCTTGCACTCGCCACCGCCCCTCTCTTTCCGCCGCAGTTGCGCGGCTGGGCAATGGCGCTATATGACGGCGTCATCAGGGGGACGTATGGCGCACATCGGGGTGGCGCTCACCGGCAAAAGATGGCGTTCCAAAGCAAGCAATCCATGACAGAGTCGCGTGATCGAACCGACGCCGCCCAGGGCATCGAAGGCGTATTGCTCGCCAACCGGGATCGTATCGTCCGCTTTCTGGAAGTGCGCGGCGCGGCCGACGGCGCCGAGGATCTGTTCCAGGATCTGTGGATGCGCCTGACCGACCGGAAGACCGGCCCCATCGCCGACCCCCTGCCCTATATCATGCGCGCCGCGAATAATCTGATGCTCGACCGCTATCGGTCGGCGCGCCAGAGCGACCTGCGCGACAAGGCATGGGGCGAAGCCGCCGCTACGCAAAGCCCCTCGACGGAGGCGTCGCTGATCTCGCGCGAACAACTCGCGCTCGTTGAAACGGCGATCACCGCGACCGGCGAGAGGCCGGCACGCATCTTTCGCCGGTTCCGCGTCGATGGCCAGAGCCAACGCGATATAGCCAGTGAAATGGGGGTCAGCCTGAGCACCGTCGAAGCGGATCTGCGCAAGGTCTATGCAGCGCTCGCCGTGATCCGGAGGCAGTTCGATGCAAGCTGACGCGACGAACGCCGAAGCGCGCGCGATCGACTGGCTGATCCGCCAGCGCGACCCCGCTTTCGACGACTGGGAGGGCTTTGCCGACTGGCTGGCCGAGGATCCGGGGCATAATGCGATCTATGACGCGGTCGCAAGCCTCGATCAGGATCTCGATGCCCTGCCCGCGGCGTCCAAGCCGTCGGTCGTGATTGTACCCGACGCACCGCGCCGCGCGTCGCGGCGTGCCTGGTTCGGCGGGGCGATGGCCGCGGCGCTGGTCGGCGCGATCAGCCTGTCGAGCCTTGGCCTGTTCGGGAACGAAAACCGGATCGAGACGGTGGCAGGCGAGCATCGCACCATAGAGCTGGCCGACGGGTCGAAGATCGAGATCAACGGTGCCTCGGTGATCGAGATCGACAAGGACCGCCCGCGCTTTGCCCGGCTGGAATCAGGCGAGGCGATGTTCCATGTCGTCCACCGCGACGATGATCCCTTCGTGGTCGAGACAGGCAACGCCAAAATCGTCGACCTCGGCACCGCCTTCAATGTCGTGCGCCGCGATCGCCAGACGTCGGTTGCGGTGTCCGAGGGCATCGTCCTCTACAACCCCGACCGCGACAAGGTCCGCCTCGTTGCCGGCAAGGGTATCGAGGCACGCGATGGCGACCGCCAGCCCCCGGTCGTTCAGGATGTCGATGTTGCCAGCGTCGGCGGCTGGCGCAGCGGTCTGCTCGTCTACAACGGCACGCCGCTCGCCGTCGTGGCCGAGGATCTGAAGCGCACCGCCGGGATGCAGGTCAGTATCGCGCCCGAAGCAAGCGACCTGTCGTTCCGCGGCGCGCTGATCATCGACAAGAACCGCAACCGGACGATCGCCGATCTTGCCGCGCTGTCGGGGACGAAGGCCCAGCGCCAGGGCGATGGCTGGATATTGACCCGCTGAGCCCGCACCCGCGCCTTTCCCCCCATCTCTTCGCTGCCGCAGCAGCGATAGCGCTGTGCCTGCCCGCGCAGGCACAGGCGGCGGAGGAACGCGCGTTCGACGTCCCCAAAGGCAGCCTGTCGACCGCGCTGCCGGTCATCAGCCGGCAGGCGGGCGTCAGCATCAGCGTTGGTGATGCGAAACTGTGGCAGGACCGCGTCAAACCGGTGCGCGGGCGGATGAGCGTCGAAGAAGCGATCCGGCGCCTGCTGGCGGGTTCCGACGCGCGCGCCGTGCGGGTCAGCGCGACGAGCTGGCGCATCGAGCGTCGCCCGGCTCCCGTCCGCGTCGCGCGGCCAGCACCGGCACCGCGACAGACACCGCAACCAAGGGCACGCGAACCATCGCAAGATGCGGTCGCGGCGGCGCAGGACGAAATCATCGTCACCGCGTCAAAGACCGACCTGCCCCTCTCGCACTTCGCCGGCGTCGTCACCAAATTGGATGGCGGCGATTTGGCGTTTGGCGGCGAGCGCGGGATGGATTCGATCCTGTCGCGAACCGCCACCGTCTCCTCGACCCATCTGGGTTCGGGGCGCAACAAGCTGTTCATTCGCGGCATCGCCGATTCGAGCTTCACCGGCCCGACGCAGTCGACCGTCGGCCAGTATCTCGGCGATATTCGCCTCAGCTATAATGCCCCCGACCCGGACCTCCGCCTCTACGACGTCGACAATGTCGAGATCCTCGAGGGGCCGCAGGGGACGCTTTATGGCGCCGGGTCGCTCGGCGGGATCATTCGTGTCATCCCGAAGGCCCCCGACCCGCGCGAGATGACAATGCAGGCGATCGCCGGCCTGTCGATCACCCAGCATGGCGACCCCGGCGGCGATATTGCCGCGATCGCCAACATCCCCGTCAGCGACAACGGGCACGCGCTGCGCCTTGTGGGCTATATGCTCACCGACGGCGGCTATATCGACAATCCGCTGCGCGGGCAGAACGACGTCAACCGCGTGCATGTGCGCGGCGGGCGCGGCACCTTCCGGTTCGAGGCGGGCGACGATTGGACGATCGACCTGGGCGGCGTCTATCAGGCGATCACCTCCGACGACGCGCAATATGCCGACAAGGATGGCGCACCGCTCACCCGCAACTCGATGGTCGAGCAGAATGCGTCAGCGCGCTACGGCATGGGCACGGTCGTCGTGATGAAGGACTGGGACGATCTGCATTTCCAGTCGTCCAACGCCTATATCGATCACCGCCTGTTCGAACGCTTCGACGCCAGCCTGCCCGAAGCGCGGCAAGGGACCGATATGTCCAGTGGGGGTGTCTCAGCCCCACCTTCGGTTGGAACGGTCGATGTCGAGCGCCTGTTCGCGCCGATCCAGGTCATTCCGCTGAACGATGTTCCGCGCGTGCTCGATCAGCATAATGCGACGCGCATGCTCGTTAGCGAAAACCGTCTGTCGCGCCCGTATCGCGATGGTCTTGGCTGGGTTGTCGGCGCGAGCTTTATCGACAATCGCGCGCGGCAGGCCCGCGAATATGGCTATGGCCCGCTTCGCGCGATCCTGCCCGGCGTGACCAACAAGATTACCGAATTCACCGGCTATGCCGAGGCGACGGTCGAGGTGATGCCCGACCTGATCGCGTCGGGCGGCGTCCGTCTGTCGCACGCCAAACTGGGCGGCGCGGCCGAAGGAGTCTCCTATGCCCTCGCGCAGGCCAACCGTGCGACGACCGCATCGCGCAAAGAAACCGATTTGCTGCCGTCCTTCTCGCTGCTCGCGACGCCGCTCCACAATGTCCGGCTCTACGCGCGCTATCAGGAGGGCTTCCGCCCCGGCGGCCTCGCGGTCGACGGCAATTTCGTGCGGCGTTTCCTCAACGACCAGGTCCGCACATGGGAGGCGGGCATGCGCTTCGGCGACAAGGGGCAGAGCCTGCTCGACGCCAGCGTTTCGATCTCGCACAGCCGCTGGCGCAACATCCAGGCCGATTTCATCGACAGCACCGGTTTCCCGACCACCGCCAATATCGGTGACGGCCGCATCACCAGCCTGTCGGGCGCGGTCGCGATGCGGCCAACCGCCGCGCTGACCTTCGAACTCGGCGCGGTTTACAATCATAGCCGCGTCGACGATCTCGCGCCGCAGATCCTGCCGGTGTACGACGCCGCGCCGGGCCGCCTTGGACGCATTCCCAATGTCGCGAGCCACGCGGTGCGCGGGTCGGTCAACTATGCGACCGTCCTCGGCGACGAGGATTTCCGCGTGAACGGCTGGGCCAATTATATCGGCCCATCGCGGCTCGGTATCGGGCCGGTGCTCGGCGAGAGTCAGGGCGACTATATCGATACGGGGGTTGCGATGCGCGTTGGCAACGAACGCCGCGGCCTGTCGCTGACGCTCACCAATCTCTTCGATTCGCGCGGCAATCGCTTTTCGCTCGGAACGCCGTTCCTTGAGGGTAATGAGGGCTTCCTCACGCCGCTCCGCCCGCGCACGCTGCGGATCGCCGTCGACGTCGCCTATTAAATCCTCCCTGTGCCGCAGGCATGGGGAGGTGGCAGCCCGAAGAGCTGACGGAGGGGCTATGACGCGACGTCGCTACCCCTCCACCATTCGCTTCGCGAACGGTCCCCCTCCCCATCGCTGCGCGACAGGGAGGATTTATCAATCGGCCAGCGTAATCCGCTCGTAGCGGTCCATATGATAGTCGGCGCTGCCGAACTGGCCTTCGATCATCGTCGCGCGCTTGAAATAATGGCCGATGGCCAGTTCCTGCGTGATGCCGATACCGCCATGCGTCTGGATCGCATTCTGTCCAACGAAGTTGGCGCCGCGCGCGACCTTCGCCTTCGCGGCCGAGACCGCCGCCATGCGCTCGTTCGCGGGCAGGCTCAGCTTCAGCGTGCCCATGATCGTCATCGAGCGCGCCTGTTCGACCTCCATGAACATGTCGACCATGCGGTGCTGGAGCACCTGGAACTTCGCGATCGGCACGCCGAACTGCTTACGCTGCTGCGTATATTCCAGCGTGCCTTCGTGCAGCTTCTGCATCACGCCGGTCGCCTCGGCGCAGACTGCAACCGTCGCCTCGTCGACGATCTGTTCGATCAGCGGCAGGCCGGTGCCTTCACCGCCGAGCAGCGCATCGCCCGGGATCGCGACATTCTCGAAATAGATTTCGGACGCGCGGCTGCCATCGACCGTCGGATAGTCGCGGCGGACGATGCCCGGCAGGTTCGCGTCGATCAGGAACAGCGACACGCCGTCGCGCTCGCGGGGGTTGCCGCCCGTGCGCGCGGTGACGAGCAGATGCGTCGCCCACGGCGCCGCATAGACGACCGATTTATGTCCGCTCAGCACATAGCCCGCGCCGTCCTTCTTCGCGGTGGTGCGGAGGTTTGCAAGGTCATAGCGGCCCTGCGGCTCGGCATAAGCGAAGGCGATGATCGCATTGCCAGCGATGATTTCGGGGATCATCGCATCGGCCTGCGCACCGCCGACGGCCTTGAGCGCGCCGCCCGCGATAACGACGGTCGGAAGATAGGGTTCGATGCCGATGACCTTGCCGAGCTCCTCCATCACGATCGCGTTTTCGAGCGCACCGCCACCGAGGCCGCCATGCTCTTCGGCGAAAGGCGCGCCAAGCATGCCGAGTTCCTGCGCGAGCGCGGTCCAGATCGCCGGATCGCGACCCGTGTCGCTGCCCGTGAACTTCTGGCGCGTTTCGAAATCATAGGTGTCGCCGAGGAAACGGGCGAGCGTGTCGCGGATCATGTCCTGCGTTTCGGTGTAGGTGAAATCCATTTTTTATCCCCGTCGCCCCCGCGTAGACGGGGGCCGCTGTAGGTTTATGCTGCGGCGTCAGGTCAGGTCGGTGGCGGCCCCCGCCTTCGCGGGGACGACGCACTCCTCAGAGACCCAAAACCATCTTCGCGATGATGTTGCGCTGAATCTCGTTCGACCCGCCATAGATCGTCGTCTTGCGCATGTTGAAATAGGTCGGCGCGGCGCGATGGGCGTAATCGGGCCCGATCGGATGTTCGTTGTCGCCCTCACCGAACCCACGGAAGTAAGGCGCGCCATAATGGCCGACCGCTTCCAGCGTCAATTCGGTCAACCGCTGCTGGATTTCGCTGCCCTTGATCTTGAGCAGGCTCGATTCCGGGCCCGGGCCGCGATTTGCGTTGGGGCCGGCAAGGCTGCGCAACTCGGTGAATTCCAGCGCTGCCAGATCGACTTCAAGCTCGGCGACTTTGCGCTTGAAGAAGGCGTTGGCGAGCAGCGGCTTGTCGCCGTCGAGTTCGGTGCGGGCGATTGCCTTCACCTTCTCGATCCCGCGCTTCGACGCCGCGACGCCGGCGATGCCGGTGCGCTCGTGCGCGAGCAGGAACTTGGCGCAGGTCCAGCCCTTATTCTCTTCGTAAACGCGCTGCGATTGCGGCACGCGCACGTCTTCGAGCCACACTTCGTTGACTTCATGCTCGCCGCCCAATGTGATGATCGGGCGCACGGTGATGCCGGGCGATTTCATGTCGATCAGGAGGAAGGAAATGCCTTCCTGCTGCTTCGCATCCTTGTCGGTGCGGACAAGGAAGAAGCCCCAGTCGGCATGCTGCGCGAGCGTCGTCCAGGTCTTCTGCCCGTTGACGATATAGTCATCGCCGTCAGCGACAGCGGTCGTGCGGAGCGAGGCAAGGTCCGAACCCGAACCCGGTTCCGAATAGCCCTGGCACCACCAATCCTCGCCCGACAGGATGCGCGGCAGGAAATGGGCTTTCTGCTCGGGGGTGCCAAAGGTGTAAATCACCGGGCCGACCATCGCGAGCCCGAAGGGCATCAGGCGAATGCAATCGGCGCGCGCGGTTTCCTCGGACCAAATGAAGCGCTGCGTCGGGGTCCATCCCGTGCCGCCATATTCGACCGGCCATGCGGGCGCGATCCAGCCCTTTTTGTACAGGATCTTGTGCCAGGCGAGGAAATCCTCCTTGGACATCTCTTCGCCCTCATCCTGCCTGTCGCGCAGGTCGGCGGGGTAATTTTCGGCGATGAAGTCGCGCACTTCCTGCTGGAAGGCGAGATCTTCGGGGCTGAATTCCATGTCCATCACGAATCTCCCATTGGGCAATGGCGCACTTATACTGAGCGCTCACCTTTACGTAAACGGAAAGTTGTCGCTTGCAACCTTCCTTCCCCAATGATTGCGCCTAACATCCCGGCTTGTCCAGCACGCGCGGGGCCTCCGGGCAGCACGGCTATCGAACGCGGAAGCTGGTTTTAGCCGGGTCGGTGCGTGACGAGCACAACCGCGCCGTCGCTGGCATAAGGCCCGCGAACCTCGGCTATTGTCAGGGCAACGTCGACGACCGAACCGTCGCGCGTCACCATCTGCGATGCGATGCGTACTGGCGCGCCCAACCGAAAGACCGATTCGAGCGCCTCGACGAAGGCCGACCGCTGCCCGACCGCGAGCAGCACCGAAAAGCGGACACGCCGGATCGCAGCCGCATCCACTCCGAGCAGGTCGGTCAGCATTGGATTCGCCGCCTCGACCGTTTCGCGCACCGAGATGCGGGCGTGGCCGATGCCGCCATCGATCTCGATGGCATCGAGCATCGCCTGCCGCATATCGCCGGCGGCGAAACCCTCGATCGCGTCGCTGACATCGCGCAGGATGATCGCACCGCCAACCGGCAGGGGAACAAGGTCGACGTGCAGCCATTGGCGCGGGCGGAGCATGCCGGGAACGTCGCCCGAAAACCGCTCGCGATGGTCGAGCAACCGGTTGATGTGATGGAGAATCAGGCTGTCCCGCAGGCCCGGCACCGCGACCGCCAACTCTTCCCCAACCAGACCTGCGGCGGCGATCTCCAGCATATCCGAGGCCGCGGGGTTGAGCGCGGCGATGCGCCGCTGGCGGTCGATCAGGATCACGCCGTCGCGGACCGATTCCACCAGACCGGCAAGCGAGGATTGCAAGATGTCGGATGCCGCCGCGACCTCCCTCGCCACGTCGCCGTCGAGACGGCGGTAGTCGTCGAGCGAAATCAGCACATGCGCATCCTTGCCGTGATGTGTCACGACCACGGGCTTGCGCGCAGACTGCAATCGCCAATTGGCAAAGCCGCGGATGAAATCGGCCGCCGATACGCGCTGTGGTTCCTGTGCCGTTGCCACCATATCCCCCTGAAAACCGGTCAATCCCCTGCTCCCTATAACCCGGCGCTGGCCTGCTTTCGGTCGGGAAGGGATCAATCGGCGCGCTGTCGTGTCCGGAACGGCGCCATTGCGGGAGATCAAACCAGCCGCGCCTTTCCGCAGCGTAGCGCGTTGACCCGTGTATCCGCCTGCCCGACATGCACCCCGAGCAGGCCGGTGAGGTCCGACAAAACGGTGTCGAGTACGGGCGCAGCAAGCGCCACCGTCTCGCCGACCACCGTCGTCAGCGCCTTCAGGTTCAGGACAAGCCCTAGGACGTTGACCTCCAGCTCCATCCGGTCCGAAAGCGATTTCGCGGCGCCCGCGACAAGGCCGGTGCTCGAAACGGTCTTCACCTTGCCGTCGTCGATCTCGGCGCGCGAAAAGGCGACCGGCTTTTCGTTGAGGTCCGACAAGATGAGCTCGGCCTCCGCATCAACACTGACGAGCGGCAATTTTGCGACGCGCGCGGGCTTGGGATCCAGTGGGCGCTTCATGTCCTGAAAATCGCTATCGGGAACCGTTCCGATCGCCACCATCGCCGGGGAGGTCACGACGCCGAGCGACACCGCGGCGGTGCTGTTCGGCCGGCAATCGATGTCGGTGATCCGCGCCGATGCCGACCCCAGTTCGGCAAGCACGGGGATATGGACGCTGGCGAGCGGCGTCGCGACGCGCGTGTCGATTTTCAGCCGCACCTGCGCGGTGCGGACGATCACGTCATTGGTGTCGGTCACTGCGATCAATGGCGAGCCCACCGGCGGCTCGCCGATCATCAGCGCGATATTGACCCCCGAACCGCCAGGCAGGCTGCCCGCCAGCGACAGGTCGACCTGCCGGTTCGCATTGCCGAGCAGCAGCATCGCGCGCAGCAGGCTGAGCGCGTTGACCTTGACCGGGTTCGCCGCGTCGATCCGGATGCTCGACGACCGCGGGCCGAGGTCAATCGCACGCGACGGCAGCAGGGCGCGCGGCAGCGCGCGATCCGCGATATTTTCGAGCGCGGTCGCCGCTTGCCCGTCCGACGCACTGGCGAGCGCCGCCACGACCTGCGGCAACGTCGCCTGCGTGTTGAGCGTCTGGCCAAAGGTCAGCACGTCGGCGTCGAGTTCGGTGCGCAGCGCGTCGGAAAAAGCAAGCAGATCGATATCGGTGCTCGCGAGCGCATTATAGTCCATCACCGACAGGTTGACCTGGCTGCCGGTCAGGCTCGACAGCAGCGCATTGGGAAGACCGCCGTTCACCGCCGCGACGCGCGATCCGAGCGAAAAGGCCGCATAACCGCGCCGTGCGCCGGTCGCGGTCGCCCGAATGATGCTGTCCTTCCGGCCCGTCAGAAAGCTGCCGAAGAACAGCGGGCGATCGCGCGTCAGTGTGATGCGCACGGCGTTCGGCGACGCGCCGCCGCCGGCAAAGCGCTGCTCGGCCTGGATCGACGGATCGGCGGTGTAGGTGCCGGGATTGAGCACCGCGATCCGGATGCCGCAATCGCAATTCGCCGCGATGATCCGCTCCGCTGCCGCGCGCTCCTCGCCGGGCCGCACCGCCGCCGCCATCGCGGCGGCATCGGCGATGCCCTGCAATTTGCGGCGGTCGAGATAGAGCGAGCCGAGATCGACCGCGAATGCCGCCGACCCGATCAGCATCGTCATGCCGAACGCCGTCGTGATGCTGATGCTGGCGCCGCGATGGCGGACAAGGCGGCGAAGGAAGGGCAGGATCGCCATGATCAATCCACCGGCAATTCGAACGTCGCGCGGGCACGGATGACGGTGCCCGGCGACGGAACGAAGCTTGACCGGAGGAGGCTGTCCTGCGGCACGGTGAAGGCCACCGCGACGGTGATCGCCTCGCTCGTTTCGGACACCGCGACACTGTGCGTGCCGCCGACCGCCTGCAGGCTCCGACCGACGGCGCGCGATGCGACCGCGCTGCGGTCGGCCGCGTCGAGGCCGATGATCGACGCGCGGGCGCCGTCGTTGGCCGCCTGCTGCACGCTATGCGCGAGCATGAAATACTGACCATAGACCAATACCCCCATCAGCAACGCGAGGAGCAGCGGCAGCACCAGCGCCATTTCGACGATGGCGGCGCCGCGCTCCCCGCGCGCCAGGGTAAGACCTGTCAGGGCAATCTTGCGGACGCACCGCGAAAGTCGGATGGAACCTGCCATGCCGGCAGAATGGCCGCCCGCAAATGAAAGCGGCGTCGAGAGCGCCCGACGCCGCTTTTGCGTATTTTGCAGGATTTTTCCGCGCCGGAACCGGGCGGATTGGGTGGCGTGATGCCTATCGTTGAAGAACCGCTAATTTAGGCGCCGCGCCTTCAAACGAATAATGTGAATTATTCGGCGTCCTCGAGCTTGTCCTGCGTGCGCAAGTCGAAGTCCGACGCGTCGTGCCGCTCGCGCAGCTGGCTCGCCGGATCGCCCGTCACGCGGTTGACCATCCGCCCGCGCTTGACCGCCGGGCGCGCCGCGATCTCGTTGGTCCAGCGCTGGACATTCTTATAATCGTCGACCTGCAGGAATTCGCCGGCGTCATAGACGAGCCCCTTGGCGAGCGCGCCATACCAGGGCCAGATCGCCATGTCGGCGATCGTGTAATCGGCGCCCGCGATATATTCGCTTTCCGCGAGGCGGCGATCGAGCACGTCCATCTGGCGCTTCACCTCCATCGCATAGCGGTTGATCGGATATTCCTGCTTCGTCGGCGCATAGGCATAGAAATGGCCAAAGCCGCCGCCCAGGAAGGGCGCGCTGCCCATCTGCCACATCAGCCAGGAAAGCGTCTCGGCGCGCTTCGCGGTTTCGGTCGGCAGGAAGGCGCCGAATTTCTCGGCGAGATGGATCAGGATCGCGCCCGATTCGAAGATACGGATCGGCTCGGCGCCGCTGCGGTCGACGAGCACGGGGATCTTGCTGTTCGGATTGGCCGCCACATAGCCGCTCGAAAACTGGTCGCCTTCGCCGATATTGATCAGCCACGCGTCATATTCGGCGCCGCTATGTCCCGCCGCGAGCAGTTCCTCGAGCATCACGGTGACCTTCACGCCATTGGGTGTGCCGAGCGAATAGAGCTGGAGCG